>Ga0209634_1000068_pt1 | contig 96951 bp, 82 predicted proteins | sample LinPmetageLP40_FD_184043 | JGI IMG/M metagenome (GOLD analysis project Ga0209634, IMG submission 184043) | Marine viral communities from the Pacific Ocean - LP-40 (SPAdes) (version 2) | ecosystem: Environmental > Aquatic > Marine > Oceanic | place: Pacific Ocean | collected 2010-08-26
TCATTTATTCTCCTGCGACTGATGCATACAATCAAATTGTATTTTATAGTACTCATTAGTAAGATGTGTTGACCATGCTTCTTGTTCGATAATTTTGTTACATTGCTGAATTGTCATTGGTGTATTAAGTATATACTGATTACCAATATACAACCAATCACCTTCTGCATTAAGTCCCCACATGGATAAAATTAGTAAGAATTCTTTCATTGTTTTGATTCCTTTATCAAATAGTATGTGTTAACTAGTTTATCCAATAATCGTTTTAGGATTAGATGATTTTGACTAAGTTCACATAAGTTTTTCCATTCAGAGTAATCTAGCAAGTCTCCTTGCTCTCTTGCTACTGCTCCTGGGTCACCTCCTATTACCCATCTTGGAATATTATTGTGTGGAGGATCTCTATAACGAGCATACACAACACCGTTGGCACGCTCGTATATTAACGCTTGATTGGGTATAAGGTTACCCATCTAAATTATCTACCGCAACTAAATTCTTGTTGTAGTTTAATGTTATCCATAAACTCTTTCTTAGTACCTGCGTCATCTTTAAATGCACCTTTAAGTACAGTTGTTTGTGTAAGACTACTGTGTGCCTTAACACCTCTGTTTTCAACGCAACCATGTGTTGCTTGTATGTAAACACCTAAATGTTCTGCACCTGTTGCTTTTTGTATTTCACGAGTAATGTCGTTTGCAAGTTCTTCTTGCAATGTACCACGTTCAGCACACCATTGTGCAATACGTGTATACTTAGACAGTCCAATTAATTTTTCACTAGCAATAATACCAATGTATGCTACGCCTCTAACAATCTGATGATGATGTGAACACATACTTGTAAGTTCACTACGTACAACTAGCATACCTTCGTAACGGTCTATACTGTCATTTGGAAACGCAGTTGCCGCAGGCATTGGTTCATAACGTCCAGCCATTAGCTCGTTAATATACATCTTTGCAAGACGTTTACCTGTGCCGTTACTGTTAGGATCGTTCTCAGTGTCAATAACAAGACCTTGTAATACGGCTTCAAATTTAGGAGCCAACTCATCTATTAGTTGTTGCTTCTCGCCGTCTTTAATAAAGTCTGAAATGTTGTCGCCTGCCCAAAATCTTTTGCCAGCTTCTTTCAATCTTAATTTAATTTCTTCACTTTTGTTCATTTACTTCTCCGATGTTGAGGCAGTGGATTGCCAATATTGTTTTATTATACATGTTATTTAGGTTTTTGTCAAGTCTTTTCGATAGCAATATCTAACTTTCCTTTGCTATCTAATTTGCTGTAGATTATCTTACCATCAATGACGTCAGCTAATACCTTTGTCCACCATTTTTCACTTTCAATTATTAAATGTGCATTAGTTCCATTAGGCAATTTTTTACGTGCAGGTTTAGTATCAATTCTAAGATAGATATACTTTTCTGCTAGTTCATTAATATGATTTAATACATTACTTAGAAACGTTGGTTCTATATGTTCTAACACATCAATAGAGAAGACACATTCAAACTTACCTTTTCTTATCTCTTGAAAGTTATCAACTGCTGGATCATATCCTTCACATACCGTATTAGGATATACGGTTTTTAAGTGTTCTAGTATCGCACCCTTTCCGCATCCGTAATCAAGTAACGAATTAGGTTGCCACGTTTTCATTAACTTAATAAAATATCCTAAAGGTTTAACCTTACCTCCAAACCCTTTACTTCTATTTTCGTTAGCGTGTATACGTCTAAGAGAATCAATATAGTGTCTAGTAATTAAACCAGTAGACTCGTTATTCATTAAGTTTTTACACCAACTGTTCGTCTTACGATATCGTCATGAGCAAATTCTGCCCAATATAGTTCAAATGCTACGCCATCTTCTAAGCCTTCGAACTGATGAATCTTACCAGGTTTAACTTGAGTGAAGTCTCCAGCTTTTAAAATAGTTTCGTCAACTAGTCCTTCTTGTGCGCCGTCTTGCCAAACACGTATTATCATTTCACCCGACTCAACAAAGAATCCGTTCCATTTAAATTGGTGCTCATGTTCGCTACATTTAAATCCTTTATTAAACTCAATACGGTGGAACTCTAGTACGCCGTTAGCATGTACTAACTCTGTGTTCCCCCAAATTTTTCCTGCTTTGATTCCCATCTCTTTCTCCTTTACAGTAACGATGCGTATTCAATTATTTCACACTGTCGTGAAATATCTTTTACAAAAAATGCACTTAGTGGATTTTTGCCTTCACTAATTGGTACACTTAATAATTGTCCGTTTTTCATTTTAGGAAAATACCATTTTACATCATTGTAAAAGTTAAGTATTTTTATTTCTGCAAACTCTGTTTTAAAACTTGTTAATGGATTAAAAAGAAATGCTTCAAATCCTCTGTCATTTAAACTTGTTAATGGTAATACTTCTAAATCATTTCCGCTCTGACTATCTCCTACTGCTACACACCAATCTAATGGCATAGTAACTTGGTTGCCACCAATGTCTAACACCATTGCAGGAGCAGAAAATGATTCTAAAAAGATCAAAGGTACAAAGAAAAAGTCCGGTTCTTTTGGATTACTGTTATCTAATACACTAAAGCGGATGTCGTCTTCAATTTGATCTGGTAAGTTATTAAGCATATAACATTCATTATCTAACGTTAATATTCTCATATATTAATTCCAGTCTATTTTTTCTATTGTGAAAGGGTACTCTGCCTCTTTATAAAACTTTTTACGTTGAGTCAGATGTCGCTTCGCGAACTTACAAGTTGATGTAAGATCCCATATTTGTACGAAGTCTTTGTCTTTTGCCTTTCGAACGCCTCTGCCTATGCTTTGTATAACCCGAACAAAACTCTTACCCGGTTCAATTAGAACAAGGTTAAAAATTCTAGGTATATTTAAACCTACTGCCGCAACTCCATATGTTGCAATAATAACTTTGTTTGTACCTTCTTTAATTTCATCGTAAGTTTCTTTTCTGTCTTTAACTTTAACACTACCGCTAACAAATGTGCTATCGGGTATTAGGTCTGCTAACATTTCGCCTGCACTAATCCTGTCTACTAAGATTAGAGTATTGCCTGATTGTGATATATTATTTAAAAGTTTACTAATGTATTCTATACGTTGTTTATTAGTTACAAGATATTTTAGTTCTTCTTGGTAGCCTGCATGTGCAACTGTGTCAATCAACTGACATACATTAACATGACATTGTGATAGTACACCTTTGTCTTGTAATTCCTTTGCAGTAATGTTGCCTGTTACAGGACCTAAACTTGCATGTATACTTTCAAATTCAAATTTTTCTTTGGGTATAGTACCAGTTAGTCCCCAGCGTATCGGAGCATTACGTAAATTTTGTGTAAGTAAATTTTTAAGAACTTCTGCTTTTGCTTGGTGTACTTCATCAATAATGATAGTACTAACACCTTCTAAGAACTCTTTAAGACTTACCTTTGCAGATCCGTCTTTTGTTTTCTTGTCAAGTATATTCAAACTCTGCCAAGTACATATAGTATGAGTCTTACCTAATTGTTTCCTATCACCAAAGTACACTCCCACATCTAAACTACAGTTAATGTAATCCTCTTCCGTTTGCTCGACGAGACTCTTATTAGGAACAATTACTAGGCTACGCCCGTACGGTTCAGTTAAGTGGCTTAGTGTAGCAGTGGTGATAGTCTTGCCTGCACCAGTAGCTATCTGTTGCAAGCTCTGTGGATGATCAAGAAAGTTATTAATAGCTTCAACTTGATAATCTCGTAGTATAATTTCTTCTCCTTCAGTAGGATGACCTTTAGGCCAATTTATTCCTTGGTCGGCCCAATAGCGTTCTGTTACAGGAGTAAATTTTAAGTCTATTGGTTTTCTTTTATCTACAATATCTATAATTTCAACATTGTATTTTAATAACACTTCTTGGATAGTTCCTAAATGATTAACATATCCGCTTCCGCCTAAACCAAAAAATGCAACCTTACCATCCCATCGTCCTAATTTATATTGTGGCATATACCTTGCATAAGGTACTTCAAACTTTAATGCATTAGAAAGTTTACGCCTAATATCAACGTCAAGTCCTTCTAGTTTGATGTTTACTTCATCTTCAATTATTAATTTACATGATGCCATTAAAGTTTCTCGACATTAATATTAAATCCTTTTGCCATTGGTGTTACGTCTGTATCATAATGAATAACTAAATCATTTTCAAAAGTAATACCATCAACTTTGGAATTGCGTATACTACCCATATATAATACTGTAGAAGGTTTCCATTCTGATATCATTACTGGTTTCGGATATTTTGTATTACTAATATACACTACTTTTGTACGCTTGCCAATCTTATTATTAATAAATTTATTTTTTACATATTGATTAAATGGGTGACTGCTATCTTGGTTGTTGTCTACCCTAAACATAACAGATATTTCTGACGTTTTAATAAAGCCACGTATATTCTCGTGTGTCTGCACTAGCTCGTCATATGCACTGTCTTCGCTTAAAACAATTAATAATGGAAATCTATCTAGCTCTAGCAATGCCGCAGTTACAGCATTTAACGACCATCTACTTTGATCTACAAGTATAAGATTATGCTTTCTTCTTATTATTTTTTGTGTAAGTGGTGATAGTTGGTTTATAGAATTATCTAAATCTGGCTGATCAAAATATTCTAGTCCGTACTTTAAACTTTGATCTTTAAACTTAAATAACTCTGTTTCTTTAGGATCACCAATATCAGATATAATATAGTCTATTGATCTATCTGGTAAATTCTTTAGTTCCAATTTGTAAACTCCTGGGATATAATCATATGGTCTATCAATTATATCATTAATTTTTTCATACATGTCTAGTAATTCTTTTTGTATATCAAATAACGGTTTGTCTTTTACAGCTGAAATAATCTTTTCGATATTCTCTTCATTTAGATCAAATTCATGCAGATGTGATCCTTTTTCGTGATAGTACCCTTTTTTATTACCCCATGCTAACTTTTCCATGATGCTAATATATCTTTTACTAAAAGGAAATCTAACACCAATACGTGGCTTATTTGATTGTATAATTTTAACCCAATGACTTCTGTCTATTTCTCTAAGCGCCATTCTTAATGTGTTAATAGCAGTGTCAAAGTTTTCAACTCTCTTAAACTGATTTCTATATTTCTTACTTAGTTTACCTCTAACTACATCGTACTGACGATCAGTAAGTGCAACACCTTTAAATACTTGTCTGCCAATACTGGATAATATGGTAAAGTCAGTAGTATCTACTGTATATATTACGTCAGGATATTCACGTAATCCGACTAATACTTCAAGGCAATCTTCTATTGTTTTAATACTCATACAAGTATTATACTATATTATAGTAGTGTTGTCAAGTAGTTAAGTGGCAAACCTTCAGATATTTCTTCAATAGTATACTCAGTCCATGCATAATCGTTTAGCCATTGTTCTCTATCTGGCATAATAGGGTTTTCTATATTTTCGAGATTGTTAATATCATTACCTACGTCCCATGCTAATGATGACTCTCCTACAAATGCAGGCTTGCCTCGTATAATAGCGTGTGGTCCCATATTACTTGAATAACTTATTACAGCCCAATCTAATGCATCAAACCTTTGATCATAACTATCATATGTGCCTTGTAATTTAACTGGAGGTTCTTTAATTACGTCTTTATACTGAACTTCTAAATATTGTAATGGAGCTCTTGGATGTTCTCTCCATACAATAGGACGAGAAGTAACTTCTCGAATAGCTTTCATTGTATCTGATACCCATTTACCTAAAGGAGGCATTCCCTGCCATTGTAAACTTTTATCATGTTGTCCACACAGTACAATATATTCTGCTTTATCGATGTTAGGCCGCCAAGGCTGTAGCTCTAATCCTAATAGTTTAGCACGACTATTATCATTGCCTTTAGGACCAAGATTGCCATCTCTATTAATCCCGTTAAGGCCTACTTTCCAAGTAATGCCTCGTTTTATGCCGCCTATTTCTAATACTATCGTTGGTTTCTTTTGTTCCCAGACTTCTTTGTTTCGCGCCATTCTTCCATTAAACAATACGCTCCAGATAACGTTAACATCGGCACTAGAATCATTATACACAACATCAAACCCACGGTCCATAAGACTGTTTGCAAAAGCAGTAAAAATAGGTTTGCTATTAAGTGCACCATAATCTGTCCATAAACTAAATTTCATTCCAATATGCTTCCTGTCGTTGTGTCATAAGATCTTTCTGTATCGAACTCTTTTGCGTTTGCTTACGTCCGCCTTTCATATGATCAATCCATCTTCCTAATTCTGTATTAATTAATGGATGTCCTCCACCTCCGGTCTTTGCAGTTTTAACATAAATTCCTGCACTATAGTCAAACACTGTAGGCTTCTGAAAACGCATCTTGTTTAATATTTTACCAAATACATAGCTATCATGCCACTCGCCTAAGGTAAAAATTCCATTCTCAGCATCTTCATACATGCGTTCAAATTCTGCTAAAAACTCTAGACACTTGTCATCATTTAAGTTCATTCCGTAGAACCCGCACTCTGGCCAAGTTTGTGATCCAGTTCCTCTTCCGACAAATGTACACCAGCTTTCGTCTGGCAATTGTCGTTTAAAGTCTTCTTTACTCCACGGACTATGTACAAAAGTATCAGCATCAACCCATACTACCCAGTCTTTATATTTTTCACATGCATCAAACACTGCATATACTTTATTTGCAAATCTTACAGCGTCCCATTTAAACTTCTTATGATGATCTCTAGGCCTAGCATCGATTATTTCTTGCGGAGGAATACCATTTGCTTTTGGAACATTACCCCATGTCTCCTTAAACTTATTAAGTTTAGGTAATGCCTGTTTAGCATCTATTATAATAACGTTTGATGAATTTACAGTAGGATTACAATCTTCTGCATATACTAATAACTTTATAGACGGATCTACGTTCTCTGCCCAACTATCTAAAAATCTTTGTCCATATTCTAACATACCTGCGTAATGAAATGTAGTAACTGCTGTAATTTCCATGCTATTCCTTTATTGCATATTGACGTAAATGTCTCCATGCTTCTCCTGTTCTAAGTTCATCTAGTGTCCAATGGCACTGTGCTAATTTTTGTAACCAAGGTTCTCTATCGAATTTTTTTGGATTTTCAAGGTCTGCTAATGAAGTATGCACAACACCGTTTGCTTGACTTCGGTCAGCGTCTAATTGAAATGTAGGTAACCCTTCTATGACACTTGCTACTGCCGGACTACTATTATAGTTAATAACACAGTAAGATTCTTTAAAGTCTTCTACAATACTATCACTATAACTAACACGTAGTTTTGGGATCCTATAACCACCTAACTGTCTTATGTGTCCTGCAACACGTTTGTCGCCAGGATGAAATCTAACAGTAATTGGCCTATCAGTAAACTTTCTTAATTCACTTACAGTCTTAACTAACCAACTAACTACACCTTGACCGTCCATGCTCCATCCACCGTCGCGTTGACAGCATATTAAGACATTTCTGCCTCTATTAAAGTCCCAAGGTTTAATGTTAATATCAAGGTCTTTACTCAGTTTCTTCCAACGATTTGGATCTGGATTATCGTAGCAATATTCACCTGTAGTAGGAAATATACCATCGTAACTATATCTTAAATAACCTTTAGCATTAGTTTTATCCTTGTAAAGAAATAAATTAGCATCAACAATTAAGAAACGTTTGCCTCGTTCTATTTGATTATCCATTACTGCTTTACGCAAAAGTAAGTGTTTAGTTTGCTTACTATCTGCATGTACAAATCCCTGTATAACAGCAACATCAGTATTCATAGGATGCCATCCTGTAACCACTGCACCTTTATCTCCGCATGCATTTACACCTTGTATAATATTATTAATGATTGCAGGCTTTTCTGGATTACTATTACCCGGAGGTATTCCCATTAAATATGATGCAACGGATAGCTGAGTCATGATAGATCATATTTCTGTATTATTCTATATGCATCACCGTTTGCCATTTCACGTGTGTTATATTGGCAATATGCTACCCAATGTTGCCATTTCTCAACCAAACTAGTATCTTCATATAGCGGTGTTTCAATTTTAGATAGATCCTTTTCACAAAGCATATCAGCTATACCAGGAGCACAAACAAATGCTGGAATACCATAACCTACAGCTTCCGTTGCGGCTATACTATTATAAGTAACTACAGCAAAGATATTATCCTCGTCAAGTTGATTATATATAGAACCGTCTCCAACCCGCTCTCTCCTTAGTCCTTTGTCTCTAACAATTATCTCTCTATCAGTATGCTGTTTAAGAACTGCCATTGTGTCATCTAACCATTCTTGTCTACTTATCCCATAAAACTTACAAGGTTTTTCGCTAGGAGTTACAAGTAATATTGGTCCGCCATTTTTCTTCCATCCTGGAAATGATAGATATTCTAGTCCTGGAGTATTAATAGTATACTGTACAAATCTATCGTGGGGTACTTCTTTAAACTTACTATGTTGCATTCCGTTTTTTACAACTCTATGGTATAGTTTACGCTTCTGTCTATTGCCTATATATCCTGTATCGATATAGTAATAATCTCTACATGTCTCCTCACAAAGTCTAACAGCTTTTCTACTAGCCATACTTCGAATTGCTACTGGCACATCAATTGGATATTTGTCAAAATTTCTTAACTCTTTATAGGTATCAATGTATTCTGCATTTGTTCCTAAGTGCCAACATTTAACAATACCATCAGTAGAGTCTATTGCTATTTGTCTAGGAATTGTTATACTATTGCGATCACCTTCTGTTATTCCTGCCATTATTCACTCATCATTTTTTGTAATTCATCTTTCCATTGCTGATGAAATTCACAGTTTCTATATTCCTTAAACCAAGGACCGCCTTCTGTATAGTGTAACGCTCTAGGAGTACCGTCTTCTTTTTGCTCTTGATCCATAGTGCCATCAGGAGTATACCATCCTACTAGAAAATTCCAATCAACAGGTAACGAACCAATTTCACTATCATCTAACCAACTAAATCTATGAAAATATTTTCCGTCATAGTTAGGATTATTAACGCTATCTATTGTAACTTTTTGATTACTAGGATGTCCGCAATTCCATAATACAACACTTGACCAATTTTTCCTTGGGTACTGTGTTTGTATTTGTCCATCCATTTTCGTTCCTGGCTTAGGATTATAATCGTGTTGTACACACATTACTGCATACTTATCATCTGCTAAATTAAATAAATTTTGTACATCTTCTAAAAAGATAATATCACTATCACAAAATAATGCCCATCCTTTATAATCCATTAGGTGAGGAATTAAAAATCTTGTAAATGTAAATTCAGTTGATGCAAGTTTATCTAACTCTCTCCAATATAACTTACGCTGTCTTAAGTCGTCCTGTATTAATGGCTCAACTTCTATATTATCATTATATCTTTTAATACTACTTTCGCATACTTGCCATGCAATATCTTCTCTTGTATCATATCCTACAAAAATTTTATTCACGAATCCACCTTTCTATATCATCTTCTATCAATTTATCTGTGTTACCTTTCCATACTTCTACAATATGTGCAGGGCTATCGCTATCATTACATCCTTGGTGCCAAACCCGTTGAGGCACGTCTATAGGATTACTTGGATCTAATTGATGTACAACACACCCGTCAAATGGATCGCCACCTCTATGATTTAATTTTAGATGTGCTTTTCCACTTACTAAATTCCAAGTTTCGCTACGATGTTTATGTCGTTGCATGCTTAGTTTACTATGAGGTGCAATAACAAGTTCTTTAACCTGGAAGCCTTCTCCTTGGTATAATTCTCTATAATGTCCCCAACTTCTTTCTATCTTAGGTGCTTTCCATTCTTTAAGTATCCAACTACTTGAGTTCTTTTTATCTTCTCCACCAACTCCAAACACAAATTCAATCTTATCATGCCAAGTTGCCATTTCTGGTATATTGCCTTTAGTTCTATCTCCGCCGTTTGCAAATATAATATCTTTATTATGTGCTGATGTTGCCATTAATTTATATATTGCACCCGAAGCTGAATCATCACTATCATCAAAGCTAATAACATCATCTACAATACTAAGGCCCCTAATGATTTCAAGGCGTTCTTGAAATGGCATAAAAGGTTTACCTTTTTTACGTGTAAGCCAGTCGTCACTATTAATACCAACAACTAGTGTATCACCTAACTGCTTTGCGGCTTTGAAGTAAGCTAAATGTCCTGAATGTATGGGGTCGAATCCCCCCGTAACTAATACAACTTTCATACTAGTACTTATACTAGCACTTAATGACGCTTTGATAGAATTGGATAAAGTGGTTTAAGATGCTCCCAAGGTAACCCTGCGATGCATTCGTCTTCTCGCCATTGACAATATGCTAAGTTGTTTAGCCATTGCTGTCTTTCAAATATTTGTGGATTATCAAGAGTAGAAAGGTCCTTATTACTGCAATCCCATGCCATACTACTAGGACACATACTAAACGTTGGTATGCCTTCCATAATACTTTCAGTAAGTGCATTACTATTAAATCCTACAACTGCCCATGCTCTATCAAAATCTGCTTGTAATGCATCTGCTCCTGATAAGAATCCTTCCGCAGAAACATTTTGACTTATTTCAATCCCAGATAAATTTAAGTCAGAAATCATTTTTAGTTGATCATTTCTTCTACTTGGATGGGGTCTAATTAAGATCTTTCTATTAGTATACTTACGTATTTCTTTTACTGTATATGATATAAAACTTTGATAGTCGCCATGTTTTGCTAATAGATTTTTTAAACTACTATCGCCCGGACGCTGTAATGCTAGTAGTATATACTCTCCTCTACTACGCCAATCTTTTACTTCAAGTCTTTGATCTGCTTGTACTTGCTTCCATCTATCATCAGGACAGTTTTCATTATTATAAAATCCTTCGTCTCTAAAATAACTGTACCAACTAAATCTATGATAGGTTTTATTAGGACGTCCTGGATCAGGATGAGGCATGTTACGCCTAAATACTGCACTCTCTGCACAGATCCAGGGCTTACCGCTTTCTTCAATAATTTTATAAAATTTACCTAGCTTACGCTGTTTTTTATTTTCTTTAATATTAGCTTGTACTAATACATCAGCACTGTTTATAGTATCCATATCACTTGATGGAGCGACAATCCAACTTGCAGGAAGAGGATGCCAAGACCATAATAATTCTTTAATTGCAACAACTTTAATTGTCATTAATAAAAACTAAACCTCTATTACGTACAAATGCTTTTTTCTTTTTATGTTGATTCATAGTAGATACACTTCGCAATGTTTTTGTTAATTCAGCACTATTAGTAAACCCGTATTGTTTCATAGTGTCAATCCAATATGCTTCTTCTTGTAAGTTAACATGATGATGTCCTTCCCATCCTGGAGGAGCATAAGTCATTACAAAAACTTTACATGCTTGAAATGCTGGAATATAATTTGGGATATATTGTTCGTATACATGCTCAACAAATTCTACACTCCAGCCTAAGTCAAACTTTTTAGTTAATTTAACTGGTCCTGTAGTAAAGTCATGTATAAGAAACTTACTAGTATCATACCGGTCTAATGTATGATCACCATCAATACCTAAAGACTCAATTCCCATTTCGTCTGCTAGTTGCACCATACCACCTGGTCCACATCCTATATCCAAATATGTTTTTACATTCAATCTTTCACGGAGCCAAGTTAATGCTCCGTTATCTAAATGTGTTTTATTTCCATGGCCACCTAAATGAGGTTCTAGCTGAGGCATTACTCTTCCTTTGGAATAGATATAGTTGTATGATTTCGAGTTGCATCAGCTAATGGTGTAGTTTCTTCTAAAAATTCGTTCATTAATTGCTGTCTTTCTTTACGCTTTTCTTCGAGTGCAAATCGTTTTAAAAACTTTTGTTGTATACGTTCTTTAGCATTACCTTTGGTATGTACCATAACTTGATTTATACCACTGTTATTAAACGGACTTTTAGAATTAATAGGATTTGGATTTAAATCCCAAAACGGATCTTGATCTTGATATGATAGGCGTAGTTGAAAAAAGACCCAACTATCATGTGTTTCACGTAAATGATCTAAACCGGTTAAGTATTCGTTTTCAAACTTAGTTAAAAATTCTCTAGTAAACTGATGATTAAGATTATAGCCCATTAGACCACACTCATCATATTCTCCTGGACGACCTAAGTAACTAATAGACTTATGTTTAGGAAATAGCTTCTCCAAAAATTCAGGAGTCATTTCAGTATGCATTAGTACATCTGCATCTAACCAAGTAAGCCATCCAGTATCCTGTACTTTAGCTTCAGAAAATATTGCAAAGGTTTTGTGAGCAAATTTAATACCACGCCATTTAAATGCCTTAGTAGTACCTTCTTGCTTATGACCAACCTTGCCATTATAGTGTGGATTATCTTTATATTTTTCTTTAAAGGCAACTAGTTCAGGAGCCGCATCATACAAATTCTTATAGATTATTCTTGAATGTGCTTCTCCAACATCGATATAGTCTTCGCTATATAACACAATTTTTACTTCAGGTGGTAAGTGTTCGCACCAACTTTGCAAATTTACCTTTGATGTAGATTGCCAATATTCTTTATTTAAACTTGTTACAAATGTGTACATTAAACGGACGCATCCTCCATGCCAGCAACTCTTAGCTTTACAATATTAGTTATCTGCCATTGCTTTTGATCAAGTCCTTTTAAGACTGCCAGCCACTTGTTACGCATTAATGCAAACTCATTAATAATTTTCTCGTAGTCAACGACATCTGTCTCACCGTCTACGTATTTTTCAACGTCACGGCTTGACAGAGCTCGTTGATAGTTTTCAAGATATTTTTTAAAAAAAGAACTACGTAAACGCCGCAGTTCAATATTTAAATAATTTAGTATGGCTTCTATCTCCTGTAACTGATAAAAACGATGCTCAACAATTCCAGGCATATCCGAAGCCGCACGTTCTACATTACCTTTAAGTTTTACTTCAACTCGAGCATTTGTAAGCTCGTCTTCGAAGTACTTTACTGCTTCAGGTATCTTACTAATGTCACGAGATACTTCGCTATACCAACCCATTATTCATCCCAGTCTAAATTATCTTCGTCGTCATGCACATCTTCGTTGTCTAGTTCTAAATAATATCTAATTGCATTATCTAATACATTACAATTACCAAAGCATTCAGTTAATGTTTCGTCTCTAACTCCGTAGTCTGCTAACATGTCAACATAGCGTTCTGCGGCTAACTCAACATGCTTCTTGTCTAAATACTCTTTAAAAAGTGTCCATACTTCAGCAATCTGTTCTTCATCCATTTATAGTGTTCTCCTCAATAAGTTCATTGTCAGTAACATTTTCGTCAATTAACTCCTGGGTATTTACCACAGGGGACGTCTTTTCGTTATATTCTGACATGATCATATTGAGTTTATCACCAGTCCATTGTTTACGATACTCTAAGTGTTCATTACCAGCTAGATCAATATACTTTAGTCTATTACCTTGTTTCTCTAGTAATCCTTGTTTTTCAAATAATTCAACAAGGCCGCTATCGGGATTCATACCAGTTTCATAAGGAATCTTTACTTGCACACCTTCAAACGGTTTTGCATAACGAGTCTTCATTACCTTACAACCAGCACGTATACCTTTTACTTCGCTAATTTTATTACCGTCTGCATCTTCTTTTAGTTTCATCTTCTTCATTGCAACAACAATACTTGATGCATAGATAAAGCCTGCGCCACCACTAATCTTATCATCAGGATCAAACATATCCTGCGATGCATAAGTGTGATTAGTACACACTAAGCCTACATTAAGAGAACCAATCATATTAACTGTGTTACGAACAAGTGAAGTTAATTGCTTAGGCTTACGGCCCATATCACCTTTCATATCACCTTTTTGGAACTGATCAATGTCAGTAGGTGTTAGTAACATACCTAGCGAATCAACTACAAACAACACTTTAGGACGTTCTTCTTCGGCCATTGCTTTATAGTCTGTGATAAACGTTGATAGTGTTTTAGCAACATCGTCGATCATCGACATGTTAAGTTTAAGTAGCTTTTCTTCTGATGTGTCTACATCTAATGCGTGTAGCCACGATTCGTCAAGTGCATTCTCTGAGTCAATTAATACTACAAAGATACCTTGCTGTTGTGCGTGTTTTACAATATTACCTGCACAGAAATAACTTTTTCCTGCACCGGATTCTCCTGCAAACACAGTTACTTTACCAAGCGGAACACCTTTATGAAAGTCTCCACTAATAAGATAGTTAAGTGCATATGAGCCCGTACTAATCCAATCTGTTGGATCGTTAAAGCCTGTACTCATGCCTGAGATACTTTTTGTTAAGTCCTTACGGAACTTACTTACGTCAAATGATTTAGCCATAATTACTCCTTGTTAAAGCTAGAAAGTAGCCCTCCATTACAGAGGGCCATGTTATTTCTTTAGCTAGACTGTCTTGCACGTATCATTGAAAGAATGTCTTGTGCATCACCCGATGGTGCTGCCGCTGTTGCTTCCTCAGCAACTGGTGCTGTCGGAGTTGGTGCTACAGGAGCCGCTGGAGCCGCCTCTACTACCGGAGCAGTAGCTGGAACGTCAGCAGTTCTTGAAGTTGCTGTGCCGTTTACACTTGCAACATTTGGATCACCAGTCCTCGCTTGCATACCTGCAGGACGGAAGTATTGACTCCAACGTTCTGCATCATATGGTTGATTATCTACAGATGCTTCAAACATCTCAGACATAACTTTAACTGCAATATCATCGGGCTTTTTCGGAAGGAAATCACCTAAGTTATACAGTCCATGAGTATTAATTGCATTCATTTCAGTATCGCCTAATGGACGATCTCTACGAGCCCAGTTTGACGTTGAATAGTCTGCATACCCACCTTTACTAGTTTTGTTAAGACGGAAGTCTACACCACCTGTGTAGTCTGTTGGCAATTCTTCCATATCAGGATCCATAAGAGCCTGTTTAATAATTTGAAAGATTTGCGGTCCAATAATCAATCTTCGAATTGGATTTTCCGGAGTAGTCTCTTCGGAGAGTGGATTATCCGTAATAAAGCCTTGGAATACATAAGAACGTTTCTTCCAATACTTACGACCCATGTCTTCAAGACTTGCGTCTTTAAACCAGCCACGTACTTCTTGTAAGATAGCACATGATTCGCCATACATTTCCATGCAAGGAACTTGAATCTGAACAGGTTTACTGTTAGGTTCTCCTTTAATTCCGGAAAAGGGTAGCTTAATCATAAGCCTCTCTGTCCAGAAAAATGTATTGGATTCGTTACTGTCTGGAAGGAATCGTACAGTTGCACTTTGTCCTTCTTGCATATTCCAGAATGGAAATATTGCATTATCGCCTCCACTTGACCTATTACCGCCAGTGTTAGCTTCTTGTTCCTTGAGCTTCGCTCGGATTTCTGCTAATGATGCCATAGTTTTGCCTCCTATATGTTGCCTATGTGCAGATAACAAATGTTATCTTAGTGCCTTTTATGTTGTAGCACAGTTATTATTATATACTCTGCTATACACAATGTCAAGTCTTTTTTTAAAAAGATTTAACATTATCAGTGGTTTATCTTAAACCAGCTAATTCTTTCATTCTATTAAGCCTTGTTGATTCATCAGCGTCACCTGACTGAACTTTATCAATCATTCTTGCATTTGTATCAATATCATCATTGCCTGTAATTTTTTCAATCATTTCTAAGGCCGCTTTTGTAATTGGCATTTCATTAAGAAATTTTTCTGACATCGGATCATTTTCAAATTCATCTTCGCCGTATTTTTCTCTCATTGCTTCAGCCTCATTTTGTTCAACAAAGTCTGTAGTAATGCCTGAGTTCAATGCCCACTGTATATAACCGTCTGGTAATGTGTCTCCGTTACCGCCTATGAACTTAGAGAATTTTTCAATCCAATCAGAAATCATTCCATTCATTTCATCTGTAATTTTAGGTAATTCATCTTCACTTTCCATTCGTTGTGGATTTTTACGCATGTTGTATGATTCTACGGTTGATTGTATTTTTTCAATAAATTGCTTTGCAGGAGTAATAAACTTTTCTCCGTAGTCTTTTTCAACCATAGTAAGTATTGCTGTTTCGCCTTTTGGAAATTCGCCTGTTTCTTTATCAAAGTAACTTAAAATAAATTCGCCTAGTGGAGTCTTTTGCTCTTTTGGTTCAGTGCCGTCATCTTTACTAATTGTGCCTTTTTCTTTGTCAATCTTAACATCCATTGTATCATCATCTTTAAGACCTAATGAGTTAATTAACTCCATTACTGGATATAAAGTGTTTACAATTTGATTACCAAAGCGACCGTTACTACCTGATCCCGGCTTTGTTTCTAGCTTCTTAGCTTCGCCACGTAGTTTCATCATATTGTCAATAATTTCTTTTTGATTCTTATCCATGCCTCGAAAGTCTTGTGTTTTATTTTGTAACCATGTATATACGTCCCAAGTATTACCGACGTATTCGTTTGCTAAGTTGCCTTGGTCATCATCTTGGCCACGTTCAATCTTTTTACCTTTACCACGTAATGCTCCTAACACATCAACTGCATCTTTTGCGTTATTGATATATGCTTCACCAACATCGTCTTCAGTCTCAGGCTTAAGATTGTAATTATCGTACTGACCTACTTGCGGTTTTCCTGCCTGCTCATCATCGTAACATTCTTGTGCAAACTCTACTGCTTCCTCATGGAAGTCACCACCGAGTGCTACTTGCATTGTTGCAAGTTCATCATCAACTTTAGCATTACCGCCATTAGAATCACTAGTAGGATCTGCTTCACCTCTTAATGATTTAGGATCTACTTTGCCGTCGATAACTTTATAAATTAATTCGCCCATTTGTGTTTCACCGTCATCACCGGTATATTCAAACTCACATTCGTACTCGTCGCCTTGAGTCCTTTCAAGAGTAGTTTCTTTAAACTGTCCCATCATTTCTTCAAAGCCTTGCACAAGCTCTTCTTCAGTACCTTCTGGCACACAATTATTTACACGCTTGCCGCCTTTCATTTTGGTTTTAGGATTACCAATTTTCTTACCCTTCCAACATGCCGGACCGCCTGCAGGTGATGATTTTTTCTCACCTAATAAATCCTCTGGACTAAGCTCTTTTGCCTTTGTGTATTCATTTACTAGTTTATAGATATACGGAAATACATCTGATAACTCTTCGTTGAATTGTCTAATAGTAAGTTGATCAATCCAGTTACTTGAGACATCTTCCGGAACATCCTCAAGTATTGTTGATTCAAAATTTGTAACTGCTTCTACATATGCATTCTTACGCTGTAATGTTTCTACTGTACGCTTAACTGTATTAATACGATCATTTACTGCGTCATTATATTCTGCAAGACCTTCGGCCATGACACCGTTTCTTGACATATGTGATTTGAATTTCTTTAGCTTACTAAGCTCTTCTGACATACTAATAATATGTTTACCAAAATCATCATATGCGTTTCCGCCTTCAGCTACGTGTCTTGCCATTGCTCTTGCACCATTTAGATGTTTATATGGATATTTAAAACGTTCGCCTTCTGCACTTTCAATATGAATAGTTCCAATTTTCTGTGTGCGTCCTCCAGCTCGTTCCTGGTTTATGCTTTCAGTATGTTTAACTACTATTCTTGCATTGTCTACGTTTTGGTAACTAACTTTACCAGTGCCGTATAGTTTTGATTCTGTCATGTTGTCATCTCCGGAATTTTTTGCTAGGTATTTATAGTCTCTTTTATTTAAATTGGACTTTGTAATATCTCTTGTATCAAAGTTTAAAAGTCTTTTCCTAGCAAAACTTCTAAGTTCTTTTAAAAAGCTATACCAATTACTTTTTTGTATACTCTGTTCTTTAGTAAAAATTTCGCTGTTGTACATTACAACAACTCCATCTTTTTCGCTTAGACTTACACTTATATTACTATTATCATTGTACTTAAAATCAAAATATCTAGCATCCTTAGGAATGTTAGTTACAGTACCGGTTGAATCCCCGATCGTAATATCTTTAAATCTGCCACGTATTTTATTAAAAAGCTCTTCACTTATATTGTCTAAATCTAACATGCAAGTATTTATCAATAACTACTGCTAATGAAGATCGGCATTGGCGGTTCGTAATCTTCAATTTGATCAGCTTGCGTAAAAGTATTATATATTCTAGGATCCCAATCTTTTAAAACTGCCATCATTCTTAGTGCTAGTAATGTTGCACTAACAAGATCATCTGTTTGTCCAAGTTTAGCTTGATAGCTTGATCCTGTTGCAACGTAGCTCTTAAGTTCTGATATAAACGGTTTACTGTGTATAATCATTTTATTGTTTTCAACCATAGTCTTTAGTCTACTACATGCCGTAATTTTAGTACCATGTGTAGTATTAAATCCTTTACGGAATTTACGCACATGACCTTTACGCATAGGTTCACTAACGAATAATCCAGGAATATTTTCTTCACCAAAATCATTAATAACAATTAGTGCCGCTTCTCCGATACCATTATTTTCTACACTCCAATATAGCCCATTATCGTTATTTGTTTCTTTTGTAATGTAACTACATATATCAGAAAGTATACGTATTTGCCCAGGTATAGCTGTAGTGTTGTGTTGCCATTCAGCTACTTGTTCATAGCTAGGTAGTTCAAATACTTGTATAGCCGCATTATCTCCTCCAGTACCCATACTAGGATCAAGGGCAACAGCATACGTAAATTCAGCAGTAGGTTTTTTATACCATCGTGTTTGCCCCATATTGATTAAAGGACTATCGCCTTCCATAGTAGAAAGTATTAATGAACTAATTAATGTTTCATCGTAAACTAAGAATTGACATTCATATTCTCGTTTAAACCTTTCTTCACCAATACGTCCAAGTTCTTCTTCTTTCCATTTCTCGTCTCTATCCGGATGTTCCTCCCAATAACTACGGAAACTATGAAATCCATTAATGCCAACCTCTTGTTCGTTACCGTTTGCATCAAATTTATCCTCTGCTTGTTTCCATATAGTAGCAAATGTATCTTCGTCTGAGTTAGGTGTACTTGTAAGAATAGCACGACCACCTGTTGCAAGTGTAGGAGATATTGATGTCCAAAAGTCGGTAGCAACGTTAGGTTGCACAAATGCAAACTCGTCACAGTATAATAATGATATAGACATACCACGTCCTGTATTGCCCGTTGTAGTGGCACTAACAATACGAGATCCGTTTTCAAATTCTATACTACCTTTGTTGTAGTTAGTAACACCTGCACGTACATGGTCAGGACATAATTCATATCCGTAACGAATACGTTGCATAATTTCTTGTGCGCCTGTATACTTGTGTGCCGCAATTAGAATAGTTTGATCAGGAGTAAACATTGCATACCATAATAGGTATATTGCCGCACAGGTAGTTTTACCTGTTTGTCTAGGCAACATATTAATATTAAATCTATGATCATGATAACTTTTAAGTAATCGATCTTGATATTCGTAAGGTTCAAATAATAGTTTACCTTTTACAGGATGCTGTATATATGCAAATCTACGTGCGAAATAATCATATCCATCTTTAGGATCCATGCATTTCATTAGATCCTGTACTTGATCTTCACTGAACGTTTCACGCTTATTTGCTTTTTTAGTTAGGACCCCATCTAAACTTTTACTCATTCAACTTCCCACATTCTACCGTGTTTCATAAATTCGCCAATAATATTAATACTACGTCTACGTTCAGTAGGTTTAATTCTCGGAGTTACACTATGTACACTATGTTTAACATTTAAAAACATACCAAAGCTATTTGCTTTATATGGAATTTCTAAGACCGGTGTGTGTATATTATCTTCTACTTCTCTACCAGTGTTAGGTTTGGGTTTAAAATTTTCTACTTCTTTAATAGTTTCGTGTATTGTAAAGTTTCCACCTTGTGCGTTATCTGTATCTTTTTTCATATACAATAGCCCGGCATATATTTCTTTAGGGTTATCTAAGTGCGGAGTTCTTGATGTGCCAGTTTGGTCTACAGGCTCATGTATAACAAATTGGCAGTCTGTAACATACTTTCCTTTTGATAATTTACGTATACCTACACTATCTGATATTAAGTTTTCGTAAAACTCTTCTCCATAATATTTTAGTATTCCTGTTTCAAATAGTCTGGCACAATCTCTAAAGTACTCTTTGCTAGTATGAAATTCGAAAAACTCTTTCCATATATTTGGAATAATCGCTTCTTCTTTTGCTTGACGACTTTTATAACGGAAACAAATTCCTTGGTCGCCTGCTTCGTTACTACAAACTGCATCTTCAGGAAATGATTCTGCTAGTTCATTATAAACTTTTTTAGGTAATGCCTCATCAATAGATACATATGGGTACGGAAATGATTCGACTGTTTTACAGTTTTGTATTACACTTAGGTTGCTCATGCTAGTATTTACTCAAAAAAATAGCGTCCGAAGACGCTATTGAGTTTTATATCTGGGGGATATTAGTGGCTACCGCAACTACTTGCGTATAGTTTTTCAAACTTTTCTTTACCACAACCGTATTCTGCATTAATTTTTTTATACATTTCGTTTTTTGAACAACCGCTTGCATTAAGTTTTTTCATTTTACTTTTACAGCCCATTTCGTCCATACTGTCATCGTCTTTAGCTTCACTTACACTCATGCCTGCATTTTTAGCAATTCTTGCTAGTTCTGCATCAGCTTCTGGAGTTTTACCTCTAATACTGTATGTAGCATCTTCATCGGACTCATCTGCTGGTTGATCTTCTGCTTCAGTTTTAGCCATTGCCGCTTTTACTTCACTTGGCTCCATGTTTAACTGTTTTGCAATCTCTTCATGACTTTTACCTTCGCCATGTAACTTATGCATAAGTTTAATACTGCCTTCTTCGATATCGTCCTCTTCAAGATCGCCACCTTGCTTTTGTTTAAGTGCCGCATAAAGTTCATCTTTTAATGATTCAATTTGTGCATCAACTGACTCATTACCATAATCATCTTCGCCTGGGCCAGCTTCGCCACTACCGTTACATTTGGCACATTCTTCGCCTGCATTGTTTCCTTTGCCGTCGCATGCATCACAATCCATATCACGACCGCCACCTTCGACTGCCATTGGATTATCACCATCGGCCGCCGGTGAATGTTGTGATTTAGATCTATTAATACCACCTGCTAGATCATTGTTCATATAGTTATGATCCATATATTGTTCATCAGGTGAGTTGGCCCAATCAGTTGATTCTTTTTCACCTTTAAGCATATCATCTTTTGAGTCCATGTCTGGACCCATATCTGGACCCATATCTGGTGGACCCATAATACTTAATGCTTTACCCATATCCATATCTTGTGATGGAGGCATTTTTGGTTCCATTGATGGTCTAGGCATTACATCGCCGCCAGCTCTCATTATGTTTACAAGCTGAGCAACTTCATCTGCATTATCACCTGTCATTGATATATTCATCGACGAAACTTCATTAAGAGGATCTGTTGACTCATTAATGACCGTTAAGTCTTTTTCTATTGCGTATAACTTATCTAATAAGTCCTTCATTTTGTACCTCCTATTGGGCTATTTGTATTTTCTGCATCGCCGATATCTGCACTTTCACCTTTTGGTGTACCATTAATAGCGTCAACACTACGTTCTGAACGTGCAGTTTCTAGTTCTTTAAGAAGGTCCATTACTCTGTTTCCTGCTACTTTATCTTGTGCATCTGGATCAGTTTGTTCCATTTCTTCAGTGTCTAATCTTGATTCATAAGGTGCATCACTTTTTGGTTCTTGATATTCTTCTCTAGGATCGTTTGCATTTCGAATTATAAAATCTGCTTGATCGCAACTACAACAATCTGCAATATATTCCTGCAGTACTTGCGAAGTAGTTGGGTAACTCATGTCACATTCCCAATAAGTAACTTCACAATTTTGTCTCTGCGGAAAATCTAATGGACGTTCTTGTATTGGTGTTTTTTTGCCTGCTGACATGCCAATTAGATCAAACTTCTTTAAACAAGTTTCTATTCTATCTTCTAAGCCTTCGGGCATTGTACCACAAAAACCTATTTTAAATTGATAGACTTTTTTTGATTCTAATAATATATCTGTAAACGATTTCATATGCATTTCCTTATAAAGTATTTATCCTAAGTCATACCTTTTAGCTTCTCTAATAGACTATTTCTGTCAGTAACAACATATCCTTGTCCATTAACTATATTGCCATTATCACTAGTATCTGACTGGTCTTGTTTATCTTTTTTAAGTTGAAGTTCTATCATTTTTAATTTTTTGTCCATCTTTGCGACTTTGGCATCAAGAGACGTTTTAAGCATTCCTCCAGCCACTTCAAAAACTCTACCACTATATCTGCTCTCCACATTCATGCCTAGATCCATTAGGTCTTCATAACTTTGCAAAGCTCTTTCTGCAATGTCATTTAATTCTGCATCAGCTTTTTCGCCTAACCCTTTTACAGCTGGCAAAGCACTTGCAATCTTATCAAACTCTGCTATATCACGCTTAGTTTCTTTCTGCTCAATTATTGCTGTTTCTGCTTTTTCCGCTTTTTCTTTATCAATAATTTCTTTTGATTCTGGCAAATTTAAAAGCTCTTCAAGTTTTTGTGTCATAGTAACTCCGTTAACTGCTATTATTTAGCCATTGCTCTTTTGTTATGTATATATACCAAGCTCTATAAGGTTTACCAAAACCTTCTTTTCCTGGGTTATATAAGTAAGGTTTTAGCCATTCAGGATATCCTTTTCCTGATCCTGCGTTATTTGTTTTTATAAACACTTTATCAACATATTGAAATACGTCATTAAAGAAAAACTTATAATCAAATACTTCACCAGGTTCTAAAAATTCTCGGTCAAATTCCGTTCTACTAGCAATAAACAAGTCGTACTTTCCTGGAAAATCCATAGGCTTTCCGTTGTAAATGTATAAGTGATATCTTTTTAAGTTAATTAAATCACAACATTTTTTAAACATTGGTCCTGTAATTTCTTCCTCTATATCAGTAGCTTCAACATGTATACCTTTTTGCATCAGCACATATGGTAGCATTCCTACACCTGTGCCAATATCAATTGCTGTTTTAACATCATCTAACATACCAAATTCTTCAGCTTTTTTAACCACGTATTCTTTTTCTGAAAAATGTAAGTCCCAATGTCTAACATACTTTGCACCTCTTACAAATTTACCGTGGCTCATTGCTATGTCTGTCATCTGTGTTTTATATTGTTCTAAGTTCATCTTGATCGCTTTCCATTATGATAAATGTCTGTTTCATTTAATATACGAAATGTTATGCCCTTTTGTTTACACCACGCAAATGCCGCTTCCCATTTAGCTTGATTGACTATCCAAGCCGCTTTGTTATGCACACTCTTGCCTAATTTATTTTGATGAGTTTGATTTGCTGGTTTAATTTCTATTAGTTCTACTTTTTGCTTGCTGTTTTTATCAGCATATGCAATAAAAAAATCAGGAACATATATTGTATGTTTACCTGTTAATGGATTTCTATAAGGAATTTTTATGCTTTCACTAGCCCATTGTTTAATTGCTGGATTTTCATCGCAAAATCGCATAAATGTAAACTCCCAACTACTTCTATAAGTGGGTGACTTGTTGCCTACAAATTTTTCTGGATTTTTAAGTGTATATTTACCCTGAGCAAATCGAGCCATAACTATACCACTATGTTTCTATTTTCTACCCTAGTATTTCCTGAGGTAATCTTATACCCAAGTGTGCTAACTTTTTGCCTATTATAATTTAATATCTCAGCAACAATTTGGCTTATCTGTATGTCCTCTAGGCCTTTAAGAGTATCAATCAATGTGAATACATTAACATCATCAATCTTTGCTTGCTGTAGTAGAACTGTTGCTGTACCGGTAGAACTAGCATCGTCAAATCCTCTAGATTGAAAAAATCCTACAACAGCATCTACTTGATTAGCTGGGAAGCTAATAGGCTCAGTAAAGTAGTTATTAAAAAATTGTTTAACTTTATTACTACTATCTTTGGGTACTAAGTTTATTCCTGAGTTAGTTATTGATCCGCCTGTACTGCTTGAACTACTTGAACTACTTGATCCGCTTGAACTACTCGATCCGCTTGAACTACTTGATCCACCTGAACTACCATATGCCATTATATTACTCCGTCCATAAAGTTATTATTTTGTGCAGTAACTACTTTACTTGCATATACAGAACTGTTTGTGTCAATACTACCGCCGCTTGTTAAAGTTTTGCTATTACTATTTGCTGATGACTTTGGAAAATTAGTAGTTCTTACTCCGCTGGACGATTGTTTTCCTATATCAGTAATAGCACCCTTTAATATATTAAATCCTTCTTCTCTAAGGCCTTCCTTAGTTAATGTCTTTGCATTCTTATATGTGTTAAACGCTGTTAATGCAGTTCCTAAGTTAAATGTACCGCCAGCTAAGTCACCTAGTACACTACTTACTCCTCCTAATACTCCGCCACCACCAAATAGGCTTGAAGACCCGCCGCCTAGTATACCTAGTGGGCTAGGTGAATTATCATAATGTTCTTGTGCAAAGCCTCTAGGCGAACCTTGTCCGGTTGCACCTCTACTATAGAATATACTCTCATATGCAAATGTCATTTGGTTTTGCATTAATCCAGCACCATCTGCTTGGTCAACACTATCATGTTGAAAGCCTGTTACTAATGGGTTAACTAAAGTAAATCCAGTGTATTGATGACGGGCCATTTGATATATCGTAATTTTATTAAAGAATGGAACTAAACTGTCGTTATCTAGTCCATAGCGATATTTGTGATTATCACTTCCTGCATATGTAATTCTTGATTGAAATGGTGCTGACGCACCGTCTGCATAATGACCTCCGTCTTGATAATAGTATCTATAATATGCTTCCATTAGCATAGTGGTAATACCTAAGTTGTCATCATGAAACGTAATGTTAACAGGATCGTATTCTAAGTGTGTTTGCACATTCTTTTTACGGTTATATGCATTTTTAGTTACAGTGTTTATACTTACCTTAGGTAGATCTGCTGACTTAACTAAAAGATTAATTTCATTTTTGTGACGTTGATCTAATTGAGGTAAATTTTTTGTTGCACTAGGATTTAATTCAAATACAACATGATAAAGAAATTTAGTTTTAGGAGCTAGTCTAAATGAATCGTCAGTATATAAACGTGCCGCATGCTGAAAGTCGGCCATATCTCCTTTTGGGTTAGATACTCCGCCTACTAAATTATCAAAGAAGCCATTTAAAATATTAGCCATATAGATCTCCTTACTAATATTTATCTATAATATAAAGTGCGTAGATTAAATAACTGGCCATGTACTGTTTTTTTGAGTGCTAGATATCCATTCTGTAATATTATCAGTAAAAATTTGATTAGTAATTGGTCCTGGATGTGCTCCATCTCTTGCATAATCTTTCAGGTTAAGTCCTACATTAGGATACAAATTTGGAGCATTTATTTTGTCTAGTGTATATAATGTTTCAGCACACCATGTAGCAAATACTATTTTTACATTATTTGCTCTTGCAGATTCAGTAATCATAGATACGGCATATATTAGATTCATAATAAAAAGGTTATCATCAAATGCTGTATAAATTTCTTTATGTTTTTTAAGTAAGCCTTCTTCACCATGTCTTGTACCATACTCTGGATTTATGGCAGGCAACAACCCTACTGACCTAGTCCAATTCCTATTTTGTTTATCATATATGAAACTATAATCTACTCTATTCATAGATGGTAATAATATAATGGCATGAGTTAAATTTAAAACTCTATTAGTTGCTACAAAAGTTCTAGCAACTCTCAATGCACTTGATCCGCCTATACCAAAATTAAATTTATTAAATTTAAATCTGTTAGAAACTAGAGTAGTCCAATGTTTTTTAGATTCTACACCTTCTCCGTAAGTATAGCTACATCCGTAAAATCCTAAATTAGGACGTTTAGCTTTTTGACGCCAAATGTCTCTAAATCCGTATTGATTAATAGTGTATGTCCAAGGATCGCTATTAAAGTTTTTTTCTTCTTCTTTACGTATATACGGATACTCCCAATTTAACGTGTCTTCAGGAATATTAAATTTTCTTTTTAAATTGTCTGCAAGAAGTTTATGAAAGGAACTATACTCTGTTAATTCCTCAAGAGTATTAATATTATAAGGTGACAAGAAAATCGGATCTAATTGTCCGTTGGATATAGGACCACTATCAAAATGTCCTTTATTAATTTTATCTAAATCTGTCATGCATATATTTATAAACGTTAATTAAGAGAGTCATAAAAAAAGGAGCCGAAGCTCCTTTTAATAATAGTAATATGGCAATTAGTTTTTAGCCTATGCCGCCGCCACCAGTAACTAGACTGTTAAGAGTTCTACCTACTGCTGTTCCAATTCCGCCACCTTGTGACTGGATTGCGTTATCGTAACGTATGCTTAGTGCTATTGTAACTGGCTCATTAGCACTGTATGCTAATGTGTTGTAGTTTGCATTTTGTACAAAGCAACCATATAACTCAAATGTATCTAATACATTTGGAGTATTTGCTCCGTTACCACCGTCTAGTATTTCAATTCTAGTTAAGAATTTGTAGTCAATACCTGATGCCGCACCTGACTGCTCAAAGAAATCAAACTGTTTCTGTAACTGTTCGCCAACAAGTTTTTGTACATTGTTGTTTACATCTTCACGCAAGTTAAGTGTAATCGGATCCCATGCATGCTTACCTGCTAGGTATGCTCTACTGTTGTAAACTGGGATTTCAATTTCCTCAAAGTTTACAACTGGTCTTGTTACATCAATTACCTGTTTTGTTAGTTCTGTTGTTGGTGTACTTACACCAAAGTTCTCAAGTGTTACTCTAAAGCGATATTGTAACTTCGGCATCAACAAACCTTGTGTCGACGCTGAAGTATCACTTGCTAGAGGTACTGTAATTTTTGAGAGTGTTGAGATTGCCATATTATAACTCCTGTTGCTAGTATTTATCTTTTAATGGAGGCTATTTCTAGCCCCCATTTTTTAGAATTTAAAGACCTGCAATTTCTCCTGTATTCTTAAGTCTAAGTGGAATGTATATGAATTCCACAGCCTTAACTGGTTCAATTGCTATATCTAAGTATAGTTCGTTTTTATCTATTCTACTTGGTGTGTTATTTGATTCGTCACATACAACTAGATAGTCATATAACGCTCTTGATCCTACAAGTTCTAAGCACAAGCTCTCTGCGGCTTGTTTGATCTCATCTCTTGTTATCTTATCATTTGGTTCAAAGATATAAGGCTTAGCAAGTTTGTTAAGTTGACTACGCATATACACAACTAGTCTTGCAACGTTAATTCTATCTAAAGAACTAGCATTTTTAGCTCTAGTTTTCTGTCCAAATGCAACTAATCCAGCACCTGTCATAAACGTAATTGGATTAACTTTAATACCTTGAAGTGTATCACGTTGTCCTTCGTTTAATGCTATTGAATTAAATTCGCCTTCGTTATCAATATAACCAGTTGCTGTTGCGTTAGTAATGCCTCCTCGTCTTGTACCTGCTGGTGCAAACCATGGATAACTAACTTGGTCACTAAGTGCAATAGTTCTTAGCATCATATGACTTGGTGGAACAACAACGTTGTTACCAGCATTATCACTGCTAAATCCCCATGGATAATAAACACCTAAGTATTCATCACTTGTTACAAGTCCGTTAGCATTATCTTCAACTGCTAAGTTAACATTAGTTCCCCACTCGTTAAGTGAAGTAGCATCTGGTGTTAGTTTTGGTGGACTATCACCTAATACAAACGCTGTTAATCCTCTATCAGTATTCAATGTAACCATTTCACCAATTAGCTCTGGATATCCTGGAGTAGCAATTACATTAAAGAGTCTTGATTCATCATCTCTAATTGCATCGTTACTATTAAGCATTGCTTGTAGACTTTGGATAACAACTTTACGCTGTGCGCCTTGTCCGAAGCTTCCTTTACCATCTGCTTGGTTAGCTGATTCTGTAACCCAACGGTGTGTATAATAACTTGTCATTGCTTCGTCTGAGTTAAATCTTTTGTTAACTGCATTTGTATCAATATAATTGCGTACAAATTTCTTAACATTAAATCCACTTCTACGTAAGTTAAACAACATCATACCTTTTGGATATAGTGCTGGATCTGGAGCATCTGGATCTAAGAAGTTATTTGTTAATAACTCTACAATAGTTCCTGCTACATTACTAGTAGCACCTGCTAATCCCCAACGTGCATCTGCATAAAGTATACCGTCTTCAGTAGTTTGATCTGAACTGTCAACTAACACCCATTTAGTAAGTGCAGTACTGTATTTGTATACAGTTGGATATGCATCTAAAATTGCTGTTGAAATCCAAATATCACCGTTCTTAAGAGCAGTTCCATCTGACTGGCCAGTTGCCGCTAAAGGTTCGCTTGCACTTACAATAGGACCTCCTGGGCTAGTTTGATCGCCTGCACTAGCACTATAATACGGGCTTGTTGAATCTAAATATCCTACCCAAGTAGTACCGTTATGTATCATAATGTCGGCTTCGTCAGTAATTGAATTATACCATAATGTACCATTTGCCGCTAATGCTGTTGGAGCAGTAGTTGACGCTGTATATGTTAGTACTTTCCAGTTTGAAGCTACAAACTCATGATCTGCATCACCTGCTGGTGCAGTATACAAATTAGTTGTTCCACTATTTGCATTTACATAAGCACTAAAGCCCATTTCAGCAAAAGCCGCTCCAGTTTGATCTTTAATTCTAAAGTCTCCACCGTCGTTGTGTATGATAACAACTCTATTTTGAGCGTCTACAGAAGCACTAACATTTGTTAAACCTGCCGCATTAATTGCATTTGCAACTACGTCGGAATCTGTTGCCGCTCCTGTTGTGGTTCCACTTACTGCTACATCAGCACTCATTGCCGCATTACCAACTATTGATTCTGAAATATTAATTGTAAATGCTGCCGATGACATACCTGTTGTAATAATACCACTAGTAATAGTAGTGTTACCTGTTGCCGCTCTTTTATAAATTTTAAAATCGCCTGCTGTAACAGTTGCTTCACCGTCGTTTGCTTTGATGAAAATTTGACTTAGTGCCAAACCTGCTCCGCCTAGTGTCTTATCTAAGTTAAACAGTGCCTCTTGTGGAGTATTGAATATTGGTGCGGCGCTAGTATCCCATAACTTAGTTGCATCATTCCATACTTTAACTTTCCAATTTGCACCTTTATTAGGCTGTGTTGTTTTAATCCAAATACTACCTGATGGGCGTGAGTTTGGATCACCGCTCTTATATAATGGAACACTTGTGTGAGGAGCAATACTTAATGCTGGAGCATAATAAGTACCGGCTGCCATTCCAGCTTCGCCTAATGCGCCTGTACCTTCTGCAAGTACAACGTTTGCACCTGTGCTAAAGATTGTCAATACACCGTCAATTGACGCCGCTGTAATACCACTAATTGCCGCAGTGTTAATATCACCTGCTAATGAACTTGCTGTAGTGCCACTAGCTGTCACAGTAGATGAATTTATTACTAGTGTTTTGCCACCTACAATAGTTGGATTAGCTGAACCAGCAACAGTACCGTGGCTTGCTTTCCAAGCTGTTGTACCAGCTTGTACCCAAGTACCTAAGTAGTTCTTGTAGTATAGCTTGTTTAAGGTTGTAGTTGCAACTATTGCATAATCACCAATTGATCCTACTGATCCTTTTGGTGCTCCGGCACTAACTTTTGTTGTATCAGTAATTACTGTTGGAACTTTGTTAGTAAAGCTCTGGCCACCTATTACGGATGCCGCCGCTGAGTTCCATTCAAAAATTCCAAATATTGAAGTTGCAGTATCAAACCAATATGTGCCAGCCGCAGGATTTGCTGTAGGAGCTGATGCAGTTGCTGCCAATGCCCCTAAGTCAATTGATGCTCTAGTTACATATGCTCTATTGCTTACACCTAATAAGCTATATGCCGCTTGTAAACCATATTCGTTAAGTTCACCTGCGTGTATTGGATTATTGTTTGTATCTGTTTTAAAACTTGGTTCACCAAATGTTTCTACTAAATCACGCTGTGATGTGATCAAGTAAGGTTTGCCTGCATTTGCAGCCAATGTACCTGGTGCGGTACCTGTTCCTGCGCCGTTCTTCTTGTCTTGGGCGGAGGCTATAAAAATCATTGGTACGGTGCCGGGTTCTGCTGGTGTATAGAACGATTCGTCTATTACCTTAACCTCAACACCTGGGGATGATAACGCCATTTCTTTTTCTCCTAATAAGTCTTAGTAAAGTGTTCATTATTATTTATATGAATTTAGAAATATTACCTTGAGATACCATGAATTAAAGGGGCAGAAAAGGTGAGGTAAATACAATATGAGACCATTATGTGTATGTAGACAACGTCCTGCGGCAATAAATTATAAAAAAGACGGCAGAACCTATTATCGAAGGCTCTGTGAAGTGTGTCTACGACACGGAGTTAAACATGGAATCCCTAAATGGAAGCAGGCAGGATATATTAAAAAAAATAATTGTGAGAAGTGTAACTATACTAGTAAACATCCTGAACAATTCAATGTATTTCATATTGACGGTGACTTGAATAATTCTTCGTTTACTAACTTAAAAACTGTATGTGCAAACTGTCAACGTGTTATGCAAAAGATCGGAGTTAAATGGAAGCAAGGTGACTTGCTACCAGATTTTTAAGATAAGCAAGGCTTTGGTCATTTTCTATAATTGCACTATGATTAATACTACACCATTTGTATTCTGACTGGTGTACGTCAGATGGTTCTTCTCCAATATCTTCATATATGCGTAACCACATTGGATCAGTTCCTCGTCTAACTCTCCAGACATGTCCGCCTAAATCATTTATCATTGTTCCTTCGTTAGGAAATCTAACATCAGGGACAACATAGTTTTGTTTAGGATTTTTTATAATCTCATTTTTTACCATACTAACCCAAATACCGTCGAAGAAACCTTTCCGCATGCACTCAGTACCAAACTCTTGTAATACTAATCTTGGAGTAATATCTCTGCCAGTTTCTTTTGACCAAAAATCATCTTTATTTTCTCGCCATTGTCTACTCTGATCAGTAATGCCTTCTAGCAACTCTCTATCCCAATCAAACATAAGTGCAACAGCATCTTTTAGTTTATCTGCAAATGATATTTTTTTAAACCCGTGATGTTCTACTAAAATATCGCCAACAGTACCTTTGCCACCGCCAATAAGACCACATACTCCGATAATCATATTTTTTCCTATAACGTTATTTGTTCTGATCCGTATCCTATTTCGCCTTTAGCAAAACAGTTAAATGCTATTCCGTACCTATCTTTTTTAGTATCAACACGATGTACTGTATGTTCTAGATGAGACGGAAATAATAATATATCTCCTGGGAGAGGATTTAATGTAAATTCTTCTATATTATATTGATTATAATTTTGCTTCTTAAATGTTAATGGTACACTATTATGAAATAAGTTTGGATACATATATGCCTTTTCAAAAGTTATAGGTGCTGTAGTATCGTCAGCATCTATATAATAAACTCCACTAATCATTGAGCCTGCATGGCCGTGTTTTATAATATCAGCATCACCAAGTTCTATTTTATTGATCCAGCTTGCCTGTATTTCAAAGTTAATATGATCTTCTATATCAAGCACTTCGTGTACAAAATAGTTAATACAGTTTTGTATACGGTCTTTAAGTTTCCTAAGTTTTTTGTTATGTAGTATATGCATACCCTGCTTATGTTTAGGTAAATGATCATCACTTCCGTCATGTCCGACTGCTTGCGAAGGGTAATTTAAGTTTTTAATCCAAGCTAAAGTGATAGGATCAACTTTTCCAATATTAGACTTAAAAAGAGGTACTGAAAATAAAGGAATTACTTGATGATTCATAATTTTATCTGTGACGTCCCTGCACCAACATGTCCTCTAGCAAATAGATTAAATGCTAGACTATAACGTTCTGATGGTGTTTGATTTTGTGTAACCATATGTTCAACATGTGATGGAAATATAACAAGATCGCCACTAACTGGTTCAATAGCAAATAGATCTAAATTATACTGATTTTGTACTTTATCTTTATAGTCAACTCTTACTGTATCATGAAATAAATTATAGTATAAATGCGAACGTTGAAACTGAATTGCTCCTGCTCCTGGCTCGTTTTGAATATAGTATACTGCACTTAACATGGCGTTTGAATGCCAGTGTAATGTATTGTGTTCTCCTGCACGATGTCTATTAATCCAACTATTTTGTATTTCAAAATTAATATCGTCTTTGATTCCTAATTCTTCGTGTACAAAGAAATCACATACTTCTTTTAATTTTGCTTTTAGTTTTTTAAATTTAGGTTGATCTAATATGTACTTGTCGTCAGTATGATCATGTCCTGAGGCTTCGTGAGGATAATCTAAATTCTTAACCCAAGCCATAGTAATGGGATCAGGCTTACCTATATTTGTCTTAAATAGTGGAACTGACCACATTGGAGTTGTTATATACTGCATACTTACATTATATAACTTCTTTAGTACATTGTCAAGTAGTTTTTTGGCTTAGCCTATAGTAAATCCATAACCAGTTCCGCCTGCAACAGCCATTGAAACTTCGGTTTCTAGTTTTTCTAGTTCTGCTTGTGCTTCAGCTTTCAATGTATCACCGTTTAGCTGAGATCCGCCTTGTGGTCCGGCGATTGTTGCAAACTTCGATCTTGCTTCACCTAACATAAATTTACATGTAGCAAGAGTATAACTTTTAAGCCAGTCAATTGCTAGGTAATCTGATAGTAAGGAATCATCAGGTCTATAATTATAAGCATATAGCATCATGGTTTCTTCTGCTCTAGGGCGTTGTAATAATGTAAGTTCTTTTGATACATTGTTCCATTTAAACTCAATAAAGCTACCAAACATACGTCCGACTAATTCTTGATATTGACTGAACATATCGTATGTTGCAAGCCCTCCAATGTTAGTGCTAGATAGTAGGTATGTGTTTGTATATGCTAAGTTAAATGGTTCAAATATACTTCCGCCATCTCCGCCACCAGTACGTGAACCAACACTTCGTCGAAATATTTTTCTAACTTCCATAACTTCTGACGGAAGTATGTAACTATTTTGATCTACAACCGTTTTTAAAAACAAGTATGATTCTTCTGCTGAATGTTCACTTCTTTGACGATATCTTGTTAATGCTTTTGTTATTGCAGTTTCATAATGTATAGGATCTAGTTCTACATCAACCATTCCACCACCTAACATAGCGTGAACGTAGTCAAATACTTCTTGTTTCTTCGTTGTTGTGTTTGCCATATTAAATAATCTCCACTAGTATTTATCGTAACGATAAATATGTGTATGCCAAGACTATCATTATATAAACCAGAAAAGGGCAAGGATTACACGTTTTTAGACAAACAGGTCCTTGAGATGTTTACCGTAGGAGGAACTGACGTATATGTTCATAAGTACCTCGGACCTGAAAATACGGAGACTGCTGATGCGACTGCTGATCAGCCTAACTACAGCGGCGGAGTTACTGTAAAAAATATACAAGACATGTTATTTTTAGAAAACAGAGATCGTAAGTATGATACATCTATATACGAGATGCGTGGTATCTATAACGTACAAGATGTAGATTTTGATCTTAGTCAATTCGGTCTATTTTTACAAAATGATACACTCTTTATGACTGTACATATTAATAGCAGTGTAAAAACATTAGGTAGAAAACTTATGAACGGTGATGTTATAGAATTACCGCATCTAAAAGACGAATATGCACTTGATGATAATACAATGGCATTAAAGAGATTTTATGTTGTAGATGATATTAATAGAGCCGCAGAAGGATTTAGTCCAACTTGGTATCCGCATTTATATAGACTAAAATTAAAATCTATAGTAGATAGCCAAGAATTTAAAGAAGTACTTGACTTACCAGCAGAAGAAGGCTCAGATACTACACTTAGAGATCTGTTAAGTACATATGAACAAGAAATGCAAATTAATAATGCAGTAGTTGCACAAGCTGAAGCAGATGCGTCTAAAAGTGGATACGATATTAGCCATTACTATACACTAGCTAGTAATCCAGACGGTAGTGTAGCGTTACAGACTGCTGATGAGACTGACTTTGACGCATCAAATATTAGCATAAGTGCTGATGAGATTGCTGATAGGCCTTCTAGAGATGGTTATCAAGGTTATCTATTAGGTACAGGAGAAGCACCAAACGGTGCCGCTTTTGGGCAAGGGATTTCATTTCCAACAACTAGAATAAAAGGCGACTATTTTTTAAGGACAGATATGCTACCAAAAAGATTATTTAAATATGATGGTACTAGATGGTTAAAGGTTCAAGACGATGTTCGTGTTACACTATCTAATACTAGCACACGTACTACACAAAAAGGTTCCTTTATTAACAACACAGCTTCAAGTCAAATTGGTGGCGAGACAGTACAAGAGCGACAAGGCTTATCAAAAGCACTTAGACCAAAGGCAGATAACTAATGAGTCAACATTTTTATGATGGACAAGTAAGACGATATATTACACAGCTAGTAAGGATGTTTAGTAGCTATTCTTATAAAGATGGTAAGGGAGTAGAGACAGTTATTCCAGTGCTATATGGAGATTTAACTAGGCAAGTTGCTAGTATCATTAAAGGTAATAGTGAAAATAAAATACCTAGTGCTCCTCGAATGGCATTATATATTTCTGGACTAGCATTAGATAGAGACAGGACAGCAGATCAAAGTTTTGTTAGTAAAGTTAACGTAAGAGAAAAAGCATATGACAGTACTGGCAAAGAATATCTAAATTTTGAAGGTAAAAATTATACAGTTGAAAGACTAATGCCGACGCCTTATATGTTAACTGTTAATTTAGATATTTGGTCTACAAATACTGATCAAAAATTACAAATATTAGAACAAATACTAATGTTATTTAATCCTAGTTTAGAATTACAAACTACAGATAATTATATTGATTGGACTAGTTTGTCAGTTGTAACATTAGATAATGTAAATTTTAGTTCACGTGCTATACCGGTAGGTATTGATGATCAAATAGATGTTGCAACACTTACATTTACAACTCCTATATACATATCACCTCCTGTTAAAGTAAAAAGATTAGGTGTTATTGCAAATATTATTACTAGCATATATGATGAATCGCAAGGAACTGTAGAATTAGGGTTATCCACTCCTCTTATAAATGCATTTGATGACTCTGCTGTTCCAGGTACATTAGATAAAAATAAGAGTAGAGCAGTAGAAACTTCTGCTACACCACATATTGTAACAACAAATTATCAAGGTTATGATTTATTTGTTAATGGAACAGTTGTTGAATTATCAGATAAGGGTAAAATAGGACAAACAAGTTGGCGAAATATAATTGATACACACCCCGGACAATATCAAGCAGGAATTAGTCGAGTGTTCCTTACTAAACTAGATACCAGTAGTGCAATAACAGGTACATTTGCTCTTAATGAACTAAACGATACACAGATTGTTGTTAATTGGGATATAGATAGTTTTCCTGCTAATACTATTATTGATAGTTCAGATAGGGCACTTAGTTCATTAACTTCAGTTGACTTTATTATTGATCCTACTAAAACTTTTCCTGCAACTAAAACACAAGGAACTCGGGTATTATTACTTGGAGCAATAGGTGATGCTAGTAATACAGATGGAGCCGATGCTTGGAAAAATTTAGATAATACAGATACAGTTGCTAGTGAGAATGATATTATTGAATGGAGCGGAAGTTCATGGAGCGTAATATTTGATGCATCAGCTACCATTAATAACACAACAATAACATATATCACTAACCTAAACACAGGTGTACAGTATCGCTGGAATGGCGAAGAATGGCTACTTAGTGTCGAGGGATTATATCCACAAGGAACTTGGAGAGTAGCACTTAACGGATAACTATTTTTATGAAAGAGATAGTATGTAGTGGTGCGTTATTTTATAGTCTAAAAACAAAAAGGTTTCTCTTTTTGCATCGACGTAACGGTAAACACAATAACTTATGGGGATTAGTAGGTGGCACTAACGAAGGAGCAGAAACTCCTTGGGAAGGGTTACAGCGGGAAATCACTGAGGAAATTGGTGAGATTCCAACTATTACTAAAACAATGCCTCTAGAAACATTTGTATCTACTGACTCTAGATTTTTATTTCATACATATTTGTGTGTTATAGATAACGAGTTTATTCCTTGCCTAAACGAAGAACACGACGGCTATGCATGGGTAAGTTTTGGACATTGGCCAAAGCCATTACATCATGGATTACGTAATACACTCCAGAGTAAAATTAGTTTAAATAAATTACAAACTGTGTTCCAAGTAATAGATTTACTTGACAAAACCTAGATAATCAGGTATAATAAAGTATGAAAGTTTTAGTTTTCGGTGACGTAATAGTTGACAAATATATTTACGGGACTAGTTCACGAATTAGCCCAGAAGCTCCCGTACCTATTGTTAATGTTGAAAAAATTTCTACGTCTTTAGGTGGAGCAGGACTTGTATATGAAAATCTTAAAAACTTAGGTGTAGATGTAACACTATTACAAACCGAACAACCACGTAGTATTAAAACTAGAATCATATCTGATGGACACTATATTACACGCCTAGATGAAGACGAGCATGCAGATTCAAATGCTGTACTTAAGAATGTACTATGTAGTGATTTTTCACAATGGGACTATGTTATCCTAAGTGACTATGACAAAGGTGTGTTAGATAATTCTAAAGAAATTATTGCACATATTAATAGTCAGGGATCTAAAGTTATTGTAGATCCTAAACGCTATGCACACGAATATGAAGGTGCTTGGTTAGTAAAGCCCAATAATAGTGAATATACTAAGTTTGAATTCGATCAATGGCAAGGTAATATTATTACTACTGATGCAGGACATAGTGTAATTGCTACAATAGACAACGAAGTATATGAAGTCCCTGTTGAAACTGTTGAAGTATCTGATGTTACAGGTGCTGGTGATTGTTTTATGGCCGCATTTGTTTATGGCCTTACAAAAGATTATACACATAAGAAATGTTTAGAGATTGCTGTTAAAGGGTCAACAGAAAGTGTAAAACATGCAGGTACATATATACTTAAACAAGAGGATGTAGAAGATACTATTGTGTTTACTAATGGTGTATTTGACATACTACATGTTGGGCATTTAAAACTACTAAACTATGCTAAAACACTTGGAAATAGACTTATAGTGGGTATTAATAGCGATTCTAGTGTTAAGAGATTAAAAGGCGATTTAAGACCCATAAACGAAGAAGACACCCGCAAGGAAAGCCTCTTAGAGCTTGGTTTTGTAGATGACGTTATTATATTTGAAGAAGATACACCGTTAGAAGCAATTACCAGATTAGAGCCAGATATTATAGTAAAAGGAGGCGACTATACATTTGACACTGTAGTAGGTAATCATCTTGCTAAAGTTGTTATTTTTCCTTTAATAGAAGGTCACAGTACAACAAGGATATTAGATGAAAGTAATAGATAACGCATTGTCTACTCAGCAATTTACTGAGCTAAAAGATATTATGTACGGAGAGTTATTCCCGTGGTTTTATAAAACTGATGTTGTAGATGAGGATGATAAAGCAAAAGGTAGCGAAGACTATCAAATACAGTTTGTACATAACATTCATGAAAGTATGGGACCAACTACAAATCAAGAAACATTTAATCTAATGTGGAGATTTTTTGAAATTTTACAGCCTCTACAGCTTATTAGAATAAAAGCAAATCTAATACCAAAAGCAGATAAAATAGTAGAACACGGACATCATGCTGATACTGTTGTTCCTGGAGCATTAACTGCTATCTATTACTTAAATACAAACAATGGTGAAACTAGATTCGAAAATAAAGAAATAAAATCAGTCAAGAGTAAAGCAAATAGACTAATAGTTTTTCCAGCAAGGTGGAAACATACAGGAACAACATGCACAGATCAAAAAACTAGATGTGTAATTAATTTTAATTTCATTCCATATCCAGATAAAGATCTTAGTTATATATTAGAGGAGGACTTAACATGAAATTTATAGCGGCAATGGATCATAGCGGCGGATCAACAGGCGGAGTTTTAGACCGCTACGGACAGGAATATACAGAAGAAAATAAAATGGAGTTAGTACACGAAATGCGTTTGAGAATGATAAACTCTCCTGCATTTAATAGTAGTAATATTTGGGCGGCAATACTTTACAAAGATTCTGTTGATAAGGGAGCAGTAGAAGTACTTAGGAATAAAGGAATTGAATCCTATTTAAAAATTGATAGTGGTTGCGATGAGGATGGCTTATTAAAAGAATTTGATATTTTTTCCATGACAGAATACGCATCCTGGCATGGATGTACTGGTACAAAAATGCGTAGTATTGTAAAAACTGAAGACATGATTGAAAGTATTGTGGATCAGCAGTTTAAGTATGCTATGAAAATTGCTAACCAAAACTTAGTTCCGATTATTGAGCCTGAAATTCCTATTGATATTGAACATAAACATCATTTTGAAATGTTATTAAATGAAAGTATCAAACCTCATTTAGATTCGTTTGCAAATAATATTAGTAAAAGGTTTGATAATACTCTACCACAAGTTATTTTAAAACTAACTATTCCTAACGAAGCTAATTTGTATCACGACTTATCGCAACATAAAAGTGTTAAAAAACTTGTTGGGCTTAGTGGAGGTTATGAGACAAGTTTAGCATGTAAAAAACTTAGTGAAAATTTAGATATGAGTGCAAGTTTTAGTAGAGCATTAAGTGAAGGAATATATTCGTACCAAGACGAATCAGAATTTAACAAGCGTATTACAGAGAATATCATAGCAATCGAAGGAGCAAGTTCTTAATAATGAAAATATTAATTACTGGAAGTAGTGGTTTTATTGGCAAAAATCTGTCTGCACACCTTATGAAAGAAGGACACGGAATTGCTGAATACGAATGGATAGAAAATGTAGTTCCTGATTGCAGTCAATTTGATAAAGTTATACATTTAGGTGCTATTAGTAGCACCACAGAAACTGATGTAGAAAAAGTTATGAAACAAAATCTTGACTTTAGTGAAAGATTATTACATGTGTGTGATATGCAAGGCGTTGACCTTATCTATGCATCAAGTGCAAGTGTATATGGTCCTACTACGCATTTTACAGAAGACGGTCCGTTACAACCTCAGTCACCATATGCATGGAGTAAATATTTATTTGATAGAACTGTACAAAAGCTAGATTGGAGTGAATATCAATGCAATGTACAAGGATTAAGATTTTTTAATGTTTATGGCAACCACGAAGATCATAAAGGGTTTCAAATGAGTGTATTTCATAAATTTACAGATCAAGCAATTAAAGGATCTGTACTTCCTTTTGAAGGTAGTGATACTATATGTAGAGATTTTATATGTGTTGATGATGTTTGTAGAATTATTTCAAAATTTGTAGATATAGATGAAAGTGGTATATGGAATGTAGGTACAGGTGAAGCAACTAGCTTTGGCAATATTGCTAAATGTATTGCTAATAAACATAATGCTGTCGTAAAAGAAATACCTATTCCAGATAGTGTAAAAAGTCAATACCAGAGTTTCACAAAAAGTAACAATGATAAATTATTAAACACAATCGGTAAATTTAAATTTACCACACCATTTGAATGGATTGAGGAGAATCTTTAATGAATGAGACACCTACAAGACTTGAAGGTAAAGTAGACAAAGGCTGGGGATATGAAATTATTTGGGCAACTACTGACAAGTACTGCGGAAAAATTATGTTCTTTGAGAAAAAAGGAAATAAATTTAGTATGCATTTTCATAAAGAAAAAGACGAGACATGGTTTGTAAACGAAGGTAGTTTTGTTGTTAGATGGTTAGATACAACTACTGCTACATTATTTACACACACTCTTACACAAGGCATGACATGGCACAATCCGCCTTTGCGTCCACATCAGTTAGAAGCATTAGAAGATGGTAGTAGTATAACTGAAGTAAGCACTGCTGATAGTGTTGAAGATAATTACAGGATTATTCCTGGTGATAGCCAAGCTGGAATGCTTGAAGAAATAACAGGGAATGTTAAAGATGGTTGAACCAAAAATAGTATGGAGTAATGATGTTGATATTGACTTTTATAAGCCTGGATATATAGCACCAAAATGTGTTGTTGGCTTAGATAGAGACGGAGTTATTAACGTAGATATAGGCGATTATGTTTATAAAGTAGAAGATTGGGAATTTGAAAAGGGTAGTTTAGAAGCCATTGTAAAATTACGCAAACTTGGACATAAAATTGTTATAATTACAAACCAAGGTGGTATTCATAAAGGTATATATACCGAACAAGATGTTGATAAAGTACACGAGCATATGTTTAAAGCGTTAGGCGAAGCAGGATGCCCCAGTATTGACGGGTTATACTATAGTGCATGTAGTCATAAAACTGATATGTATGCAAAGCCAAACGCAGGAATGTTCAAACGTGCAGAAAAAGAAATTCCTCATGTAAAATTTAAACAAGGATATTATGCAGGTGACAGACTAAGAGACTTAAAAGCCGCTATGAAAGTTGGTGCAAGGCCTGTGTTAATACGTACAGGTCATGGTGTTGAAACTGAAGAATTAATTAATAGTCGACATGCGTATAAAAAGATTGCAAAAGCAATGTTAGCGTTTGATAATTTGTCGGCATTTGTAGATTATTTAGAAACTGCATACTAATGATTATAGTACGTGATGATCTAATCCCAATTGAAATACAAGATTATCTACATATGCAAGTTTTTGGAAGCACAGATATTAATGCTATGCTTCCTTTAACTTGTAAAGTAGAACCTACAGCGTTTGATGGTGAAAATCCATTACCGGTTAGCTTCCAACATGTATTTAAAAGTAGTACTACTAACACTGATCACTTTGGAAATTTTAGCAAAGTTCCTCAAATTGTATTTGAAAAACTAGAAATGAATCTAATTGACATAATACAAGCAAGACTGTTTATTACAGTTCCACATAAGACTAAACTTCCTCACTACAGACCGCATACAGATTTACCCTTACCTCATTTAGCATTAATATATTACGTAAATGATTCAGACGGAGATACTGTATTCTTTGAAGATAAAACAATAGAAAATAATTTTAAGCTAGTAGAGAAACAACGAGTATCTCCTAAAAAAGGCCGGGTTGTATTGTTTGACGGCAGTCATTTACATGCAGGCGGTTATCCAACTGACGTACCTAGGTGTATTGTAAACTATAATATACACGCTTAGGCTTGAGCTTCAGACCAACGTAGAATCAAATTAGCTACTACATCTGAGCCAGTTGTTTTATAAACGTTAATTGCTAAAACATCTGGACCATTTGGAAATGTTCCTCTACCGCCTAATGTAGTATTTGTAAGTTCTTTCAACTGTGATAAGTCTAGTGACGCTCTCTCATTTGGTGTAGCAATAAACGATAGTACTGTTTCACCTGGTTGAGCAAACGGTGGTTGAATAAACTGTAGCGTAATTGTACCGCTACCTGCTGTTAGTGTTCCGTCCATTGCGTTATTAAATGTAAGTCGATAATATGTTGTACCAGCAAAATTCTTTTGTTCAACGTTGTTAATTAGTGTACCTGATGGAAAGTTTGGACTTGATGTTCCTGGATCAACATTTGTTCCGTTTGTACCGCCCGATGCTTCCCAACTTGCTTGTGTTACTAATGCAAAGTTTGTATTAACTTGATCGCCACCTTCAGTTAGCGAAAAGTAGTTTGATTGGTTTGTACCAATACTACCACTTGTTCTTCGACTCAATCTAAAATACCCATAATTACCACTACTGTCAATATATCCGTCGTTAATGGTTGTATTACTACTAATATTTGCACCAGTTATAGTACGTCCAACAACAAATTCAATATCATTTGAACCAAATGTAGTTCTATAATCAATACCACTAACAAATACATAACTTGAATTATTATTTGTATTATATATTCCACTATCTAGCTGAGCTGTTATGGTACCTTGTGCAGTAAGTGTCGTTGTTGTCGCCGCCGCACCAGTTGACCATGTAATACCAGCGCCTGAAGCAATTTGAGCAAAACTAGGTTGTCCACCTTGTGCAAGTCCTGATAATCCTGACCAACCAACCAATGACGGGTTAGTAGGATAGTTTTGAGGATTAAGAACACCTTCAACAACAATACCGCCAGTACTTGATTCACTTGTAATTTCAAGTCCTGTTAGTAGTAGTTGAGCTCTATTTAATAGTTCTCTATCACCTAAGTCACCTGTAATAGCGTTTGATACACTTGGTGCTAGTCTAATCAAAAATGCTGTTTGTCTTGTAGTACTAATAGTTAGACCTTGTTCAGCGTATGAGAAGATGTAACCTCGATCATCGTCAAATCCGCCATCTGTAATAAATGCAGATCCCCAATGCGATATAAGTGGAGTACAAGTGTTACTTACCAACACTACTCCAGTTTTTGCTGTATGTATTGCCGCCGGGCCTGCTGTATAAGTTCTTAGTGCGCCTGATTGAAAATTTGTTAATGATGCCGCTCTATTACAACCTGTAAATGTATTAGTTGATTCATCTCTACCAGTATAAGTTATGAGTTCGTTATCAATATATACTGTTCCAGCATTTGGAAAGAAATCTACATCATCTAAATAAAGTATGGTATCACCAGTACCTAATGCATTTTTTAATCTACCTAATGCACCTTCATTAGTAATTTCGTAACGCACAGGCAAGTTACCTGTACGCATAAATGCTTCTGTATTGATGTTTGAATTACGCATTCTGTGTGCATAGATAAAATTACCGTCAGCACCACGTACCATAAATTCAATAAAACCAGCACCATACCAACTGTATTCAATACCGATCATCTGCATCTTTGCTACATCAATGTTGTAACCACTTGGCCCAGTTCCGTCAAATCTATCTAGATTAAAGTCAGACTGTCTAACTTTTTTATCACTTACCAAACATACCTTACAACCTACCGCAGTATTAACACCTCTATAATCCGGTGTAACATTAACTTCAGTTTGGCTATTAACATGAGCAACAACATGTGTCATTCCCCTAATAACAATTCTGTCTCCTGCTTTCAATTGATCTTGAAATCTAGTATTTGTACCTGTTAGTACATTTGTATCAGGTGATATAGTTGCAGTACCTGCAACTTGTTTAGTACTTGTTCTTTGACATACTAATAAGTTAGTACCATCGTATTCCCAATAGATTCCATTTTGATCATCAAAAATACCTGAACGCACTGTTGCACCGTGCCATTTACTAGTTGAAACTTGTGCATTAAAACTTAAAGTAGCAGTTGTAGCACCTAATCTTAAACCAGCAGTAACTTCAAAAGTACGCTCATCTGTAACGTCATTAACAGTATATGTGCCATTATATCCCGGAGTATCAATACCAATAAGTTTAATAATTGCACCAATTTGTAATCCGTGATCGTTATCATCTGTAACGACAGTAATTGTTGAGCCTGTTTCTACACCATTAGCTGTTGCACCTCTTAGGTCATAACTTGGAGCAAATAATGCACCTGTTGTATACATAATACCTTTACCTGATTGGTATCTAATATACTTTTTACTTTGACGTATTGCTTGAGCTCCGTGTTGAGGTCCACCAGTTCCTAGTTGTACACCTCCATCGTACGGTCTATGTATAAAGAAGCTATCAGGTCTTGGATAAACAATAGCACTAATAATATCAGTACCTGAAGTAACAATAGCCCCAACTGATCTAGCTGTATAATCTAGTGTAAATTTTGTTGGAACTGCGATTGCTAAGAACGATCCTGCCGCTAAGTTATGATTATTGGATCCACTATCACTTGATACCGTAGTAATAAATGTATCACCTGGAACAAGTCCGTGCGGTGTAGTAAATGTAATTCTTAATGTTGCTAGTGCCTCAAAAGTTATATTTTGACTTGTGCTTAATGGCGCTGTAACTGCCGAATCTATTGTAGTTGTTGAATATAATTGTAAGTCAGTACCAGCAAATGCATCACCGATATATGTAAATGTTACAATCGCACCAGCACTATCTATACTTGCAACACTTATAGTAATATCGTTTGTTTGAGGAGTTCCGCCAACAGATCCTCCTCCAATAATTATTCTATTACCTACATCGTATCCGCTACCTTGATTACTACCTGTAACAGTATATATACCTACACTACTATCAGCTGATGTACCATCTCTTAAGATATTAAAGTCAGCACCGTTACCAGTAAGCGAAGCATTACTTACAACAACATTTACAAATGATGCTACGTCAGTAGACCCTGATCCTGTAATACTAGCACCAGTAATTGCACCAGTAGCATCAACACTACTAATTGTTACTTCTGCATCGTTTGTAGGAGTTATACCTGATAAGTTTTCACCTAGTACTTTAAACTTTTGATTTGCAACATACTGGCTACCAGCACTAGCTATAGTTACAGTATAACTTCCACCACTTAATCCAACGTTAAATGTTGCGCCTGAACCTGGATTTTGTTCAGATGCTAGTCCATTTGCTGATCCAGCATTGGCTGCCGCACCTGAAATACTTGCTGAAGTAACAGCACCTGATCCGTCTACTCCGTCAATTGTAACTGTAGCATTATTTGCTGGTGTTGATCCACCTAATGATGCACCCACTATTGTTAATGTTTCAGCCGCTACATATCCACTACCTACATCATTTAATACTAGGCTGTATACTGCTCCGGTTCGTGTAACATCAAGAGTTAAACTTGAACCAGTACCGCCACTCGGGGCTACAGCATTATACGTGGCTGTAGCATTTGGTGCTGTTCCTGAATAAGAACTTGAAGTAATATTACCAGCTCCGCCTACACCAGTAACAAGTATAATCATATCGTTAGTAACGTTTTGTCCGTTAGTAAATTGACCACCACTAATTTTTAATACGTCATTTACAACATACCCGTTTGTTCCTCTTGTTGCTGTACCTACTGCATTAAATGTTAATAATGGTCCTGCTGTAAGTGTTGAATCATTATCTACATCAGTAATTGTTAACACAAGATCGTTATTGGGTGTTGCACCTCCAAAGTTAATACCTGGTAATGTAATAGTTTGGTTTGGTGCATAATCAGCACCGCTTGCATTTAGTGATACTGTATATGATGTACCATTTTTAGCTACGTCAAAGGATGCACCCGAACCTATTAAATTTGTACCATTACTAACATTATTATATGTAGCAACATTGTATGCTGTACCTGTTACTGTAAATGTAAGTATTTCACCACCTGTATCAACTGTATCAAGAGTAATTGTACAATCATTTGCTGGTGTTGTTCCACCTAACTGTGTACCTAACACAGTTACAGTATTCCCCACAGAAAATCCTGATCCTGTTACTGAAAATGCCGCAGTATATGTTGACCCCACAGCATTAATATTTAAAGTTGCTCCAACACCGGAGCCATTAGTTGAATATGTAACACCTATATAGTTATTTTGTGCATTTGCACCGTTACCTGCAACAGTAAAGTTTGTAGGAAATCCTACAGAGTTAATTGAAGTAATAGTTATTTGTGCATCGTTATCAGGTGTTGCACCTCCTAGCGTATTACCAGGAATTTTGATTAAGTCATATTGAGAATACCCTGTCACTCCAACTTCATTTGGATCAATAGTAATACCGTATGTATTATTTGTTGATGTAACATTCCATATTGCTCCTGTACCTGCTCCACCTGATGTAGTACCTGTTTGGTTAGAATACGATGGTTCAACTAATGTTCCTGAATATACACCGCCATCGTATGTAACATTCCATATCCCACCATCACCATTATTGTGTAAGTATGTAGCAGTTACAGAATTAAAAGTTCCATTCCCAGCAAATGCCGTTCCGCTTACAGTTAAAGATAATACTTCTCCTGCTGTATCAATACTATTAACTACAATACTCATATCGTTTGCTGGTGATGTACCGCCTACAACATCACCTAAAATAACTAACTGATCTCCTACTTCATAACTTTCTCCGGATATTACAATAGAATCAACAGTATAGCTTCCGCTAGCTCTGCTAACGTTTAATATCAATCCATTACCGTTTGAAGTATCATTAACACCGTTAACATCAGTATAGGTTACTAAGTTACCTTTAAATTCTGCTGTTAATGCATCATTAAAATTAATAGTAGTGCCTGCAACACTATTAACAATCATTGCTTGTCCATCACCTCGATCAGCGGCTTGATTTATTGCTACTCCTGTTACACTTTGAACTTCGATTGATGTTGATCCTTGGGTTGTATCAGCAGTCATTACTGGAGTTACTATAACTCCTCCCGGACCTACCTTACCAGTTACCTGAGCACCTGTTGGAATTCCTGTTCCTGTTAATGGTGAACCTATCTCTGGTGCCGCACCAGTAACTACTGTAAATGGAATAATATCTTCGCCTGTTGGAACAACTAACGCTGGTGATATTGTACCACTACTACCGTTACTTTGTACTACAACACCAGGTGATTCACCTATAGATGCTCCAGTGTAAAAGCCAGCTTTTCTTAATTGTGTAGATTCTACTTGAATGTCTATTGTTCCGCCGGAACCTACCTTTGCTTTAGCATAATATGTAAATGTAGTCGGACTAGGAACTTCTGTAATAATAAATGCACCTTCAGCCCTTGCTGTACCTATTACTCCTTGATTTAATCCTTTAAGTGTGATAGCATCGCCTTCTTCAAAACCGTGAGCACCCACAGTAGTAACAACAATTAAAGATGCACCAACACCGCCGGTACCTGCTGAACTATCAGTCCTTACTAGGCTTACATCAGTTTCTGTGCCAGGTATTTCGTATACTGATGGATACCCTCTCATGGTAGCAATCGCCGACCATTTAGTAGGTTGTAGTCCGTATTCAAAGTCAGCATCAAGCATACTTAATGGCGGTGCAACTCGCATACGTTCAATAGCATCTGTTCCAAACTCGTATGGTCTTACAACAAGTTCGTCAGTGTCAACAAATATTTGTAGTTCGTCTGTTGATAAACCTGAAGCGGTATTAAAGTTTAATTGAATAGTAGTAACTGCATCTGTTACTTGTAAATATTTTGCAAAGTCAGGATCAGCATAAAACTGTTGTCCAATTGGATCGCCTACAGTTCCTTGGCTTATTTCGGTAAGCCCACCTTTAAGAGGTTCATTAAAGCTGTATATAACTTCGTTATCTGATGTGTTTGTTATTAAAAGTATATCGGAACTATTATAGTTTCCAATAAATTTAATATATCCTGCCCCTGTGTCTACGAAAGTAGGTAACGCACTTAATCCTGTTGTTATAGTATCAATAAGTAAATTAGATAATTCTGTAATACGTGTAGTTGTTGCTGATCCTTCGTATGCTATAGTTGCATCAGTAACTTGATCTACTGATCCTAATTTAGTCCATGTAACTTGTGGAAAAATATAATTGTTTATTAAATCAGCAATGTGTGCATGGGTATCAATCTCTGGAACCCTGTTACCGTCAATTTGTGCAACATCACCGTCCCAATACTTTTTAGCATACTTGTATGTTTTACTATTTCCACCATAGCGAAGATCGTACTTATATGCGTCTAGCATATATCCTAAATCTCTTTGACATTTTGTTTGGTTATATGAATATGTAGTTGGAAAAGTAACAGCCGCAACTATTGTTGCTTTGTTAGTATCAATTGCCGCTTTTGCTGTTTGTATTCCTGTGGACGCCCATGTAATAGCTGGCACTGTTCTAGTTAACCCAGCTAAAGTAGATGCACCTGTTTGTAGTACATCGTTAAAGATATCAATTAAACTTGTAACTACTGTTCCGTCTGAAGAATCTGCATTTGTTCCTGATGTAACTTGGACTGTACTATTTCCAGCAGTTACTGAAACTGTAGTTCCTAATACTACTTGGGCTATGATCGTTTTTAATCTTCCGTATCCCGCTACAACATGTGTTTGATGTGTACCAGATAAGCTCACCGTAGATGCCGCTGAGTTAGGGAATAGTTTTGCTACGTCATAACTTCCGCTGTTTCCGCCATATAATATGTCATAGGCGGCCGCTTCAATAGCATATTTTACATCACAGGCTCCAGATGAAACACCGTTTGATTGAGTTGCATCATATGTAGGATAAGTTACATTAGTCCATGCAATAATTTCATTTCTTAAAAAATCTTTGTTTGCTATAATTTTATCTTTAGCGGCTATTCTACTAGCAGTAGCATCTGTTGGATTAGTTAATGTTAATGTATTAGGTGAATTATTTTGTATAATATCAAGTATTTCAGTAAATGCCGCATTAGATCTAGATAGCGATGTAGCATCAGCCGCTACATCAGTAAGTGCCGCTACACTTGTTTTAGTTCGATTAATTGTTCTTATTACTGTATTAGAGTTATCAACAGAGTAACGTTCAGCTCTTCCTAAGAATAGTGTACTAAAATTTGTTTGTAGTGCAACATCAAATGCAACACCGTCAATTATATATCCGATATCTCTTTGACATTTAGTAGCATCTATAATTTCTTGGTCAATGTATGCAAGACTTTCTGCAAGTAAGAACGCTCTATTACTGTTTAATAAAGAATATGCATTAGGATATAAATTTTCAGTATAACCTATTCCTGGTTTAAATATATAATTATGAATTCTCTTTTTTGCCACGTTCTAAATTCCTAGTGCAATCGATAATGCTGTTGCTGTTGAGTCTACGTACTTCTTATTACTTATGTCTGTTTGTAAAGTTGCATCCTTAGTAACGGTAGCTGACGTAAATGCTCCTGTAGAAGCTGTTGTCGCTCCTATGGAGGTATTATTAATTGTAGTATCGACTACTGGAACAGTTAACCCAGTAGCACTAATTATTCCACGTTGTACATCTTCAACAACAATTTCTATTTTGTTACCGGCAGTTAATACTATATTAGTCCCTGCTTCAAATTCAGCAACTCCAACTCCGTTTGCTTTAAAACTTGACGAAGTTAATGTACCGCCTATAAAAACATCTTTTGCAATACTAGCACCGCCTTGAACAATTAATGCACCTACTCCAACATCGGTTGAATTAGTAGTTGAATTAATTGATAGTGTTTGTAATGAAGAAGCACCTGTTACAACAAGGTCGCTAAAACTACCTGTTCCTGTAACAATTGGATCTACAACAGTAAGTGTACCTTTTGGAAAACCGTCTGCATCTCCATAGTATAATGTAGCAGGTGCATCAGCCGGAACTGAAAATACTACTTTTCCTGACTGTTTACCTTGCGCCGCTAATCCGTTTGTAATAGTATTGTCTGTAGCAGTATGTGCAAGGCCGGTATTATATAGACTAGAGCCGTCTGTGTTTAATATATTAAACGTTACGGTACTTAAACTAGTAAGTGTAAAAGAATATGATGTTCCTCTAGTAATTTCAATACTAGGATTATTAGTAGCGGCAACAGTAAAATCGTCACTTGCTAATCTAAAATTTGAACTTGTTTCAGTGACAGTATAATCACCAGTTGCACTAGATGAACTTCCCCCTACATAACTTAAAGAAGTAACAACAACATTGCCTGCGTCATCCACAGTAAATCCTGGACTTTTAAATCCAAAGTCTGATTCAAACTGACGGTATTCTATAGCCACTCAACATCTCCAATATAATATATTTATCCACTCTTGTATCACGTATGACTACGGAAATATGTTGCAGAGAAATACGCCTTGGCTCCTTTATCAGCGGCCGTTTTTGGATTAAGAATTAACTGTACTAAAGAATTATCAACTGTAGCAGTAACACTAACTAAATCTCTGGTAGTACTGGCTCTACCATATACTACAACAGACGCATCATTTGGGGAAGCTGTTAACAATATCTTTATTATTTCTTTAACATCTCTACCAAGTTCGATGTTAAGAGTATATTCAGCAGAAGAAAAATCTCCCATATGCCAAGAGTCAATTGTTAAATCTTGCTGAACTTCTTTCCACATACCTTCATATGAAAAGTTGGTTCCGCCTTTAAGTAATATTGTGTTTCTAAGTCCTCGTTTGAGGAATTTGGTTAAATCCATTATAGTTTCCTACAGTCTACAATGTATTTATCGTCATTCTTTATTGGCAACCGTTATAAGTTTCTTAAATTCAGGCAAGTACAAGTACTCGATGTTTGATTGTTGTAATGTCCATATAGCATCTTCTAATGTTTCAACTAACGGCTCTCCGCCTAAATTAAAACTTGTATTAAATAGTATCGGAGTACCTGTTTTATCTTTAAATGTTTTAATTAGATCGTAATAATGTGAATTCTGTTCCTTTGTAACAGTCTGTATACGACATGTACCATCAACATGAATAATACTTGGTATTTTTTCTGCAATACCCGGTTGACAATTTACTGCATACATCATGTATGGACTATCATCCATTCCTCGCAAATCAAACCATTCGTGTACATCTTCTTGTAATATGCTACCAGCAAATGGTCTAAAATACTCTCGATGTTTAACTCCATTAACAAAGTCTTTTCCATCTTCAAATGTTGGATCAAATAGTACACTTCTATTACCTAATGCACGTGGTCCATTTTCACTTTTACCTTGAAAGATAGTAACAATATTTTTCTGTGTTAATAGTTCAACAATATTATAGTTAGTAGCATCTTCAATAGAAATACCTTCTACTGCTGATGTTTTACTAATAATATCATCAATTGTATAGTTATTATCAGGACCTAGATATAAAGATTGTGTTTGTTTTACATTTGAATCTTCTTCCAACCCGTACCAAAACATCATTGCCGCACCCATTGCTGTGCCTGCATCGTTGCTTACTGGTTCAACATAGATTTCAATTCCTTCGTCTTTAAGTACATCTAAGTAATGATAGTTAGCAACACAGTTTAATCCATATCCTCCACTAATAACTACTTTTTTCTTTCCTGTTTCTTCAACAGCTTGTTTAATCAATTTTACGACTTGTTCCTGAGTTTCTACTTGACAAGCATATGCCATATCTCGTCTACTATCTAGCTTAGACAGATCCTTATCTTGGTTTTCCATTTGATTTATTTCATTTAGAAATTCATATATGCCACTATTTACTATAGCACCGTTAGGATAGTTAGGAACAATTAGGTTTCTATTTGATAAAGGATAGAGAGATTGATCGTCAAATAATTTAGGTATACTACTATTTTCTTTACCATAAGGAAATAGTCCCATAGTTTTTCCTGCTTCAATTCCACTCCAGCCACAATACTGTGTTACTGCTTCGTACACTTTAGTAATACCAGCTCTATCTGAAACTATAGCTACATGACTTTCTCCAGTTTCGCCAAACATATCCGATTGCATTTTAGTCATGCCTCCTGGAATAGGTTCTCTTGTGCCATATACCTTAAATTTAGTACTAAATTCTGCAGGATAGTCGCAGTCAATAATACTTTCAACTTCCCAACTCATTACTTGTTCACTATTAATTCCTAATGGAACAAATGTACCGGCTCCGTCAACGATTACACTAACTGCACTATCAAATCCACTTCTATAAAATGCACATGCACTATGTAATTTATGATGCATAAATGCTAAGTCAATTACTTGAGGATGTTCAAAAGATGTATTGTTTGCTTTTTGATCAATTAATCCTAATTTTCTTGCTAGTCCTGTATAAACATCATCACCACTATAATCTACTTTACCTGCTGTTTCTTGTAAAGGTTGTGTATGTGCAACTACAAGATAGTCAATCTTATCAGTGTAGTCTAGTATTTTAACCATGCTCGCAAAAGGTCCACCGTCATACTTTTGTCTTGATAGTCTTTCCTCTTCAACTGAAAATATTACTTCTCCGTCCTTAAGTAAACAAACTCCTGCATTATGTCCTCTTGCGATTGCCGCGATCCAAATTGGTTTTTTACTCATTTAAAATCCTCTGTATCTATTACCTTGCCACTCAGGCAAGTTTTTATATATTGTTTCACAAAAATTATCAAAATCTTTATGTGTATTCTTATATATATTATTAACTTTATCTATCCATTTTTTTGATAATTTACTTAAATTCTGGCTATTATTAATCTTTGGTTTTACTTCAGTTAATAAGTATTCAGCATGCTGATCAATACTCGGATGTCTATCAGTAATAAATTTATAATCTGGACCTTTAAATTTAAAATGGTCAATCTTGCTATTCCAAGCAGTAGTACCTACAGGTCTAATCCATCTATCATTTGTAATTAAATCTTTATACATACCTAATGGCGGGATATCTTTCCATATATTACTAGTGCTTCCTACTTCTCCTTGTAAACCGTCTGGATAGTCTGAATTCATTTTTTCAATTTCTCCCATACTAGTCATATACCAATTACAATCTATATTTTTTAAAAACCCTTGTGCTAATACAATATTGTTTAGTAAATGCATTGTATAACTAGTTTCATCCCAAAATGTCTTAATCCATTCATCACTATATAACTCAGAGTTAATATAATTAAAAATACTTCCACAAGTTTTCCAACCAACTCCTTCTAGGACACCCTCTCTACGAGTGTCAGTTGTATGATAATCATTTCTTAAATGACTGGTCCATTGAATAATTACTATATCATTTTTTGTAAGATGTTCTCTAGCATGCAATTCAACTAATCTTTCACATATTGCTTGATTGCCTAATCCTGGGTATCCCCAGTTTTCGTATATCTCAAACTCTGTACCTAACATATCAGCCCAGGTAGGCCATGCATAATTTGTAAAACTACAACCTAATACAAATAATCTTGCCATTATTTCTTTTCGATCATTTCAGGTTCGATATCACCGCTAGTATGTTTAATTGTTCCTTTTACGACTCCAAGAACGTAGTCTCTAATTTTATCGTCCATTGCCATTAAATTTTCATTATGTCTATGAGTCGACTCTTCTTGTACAATACGTATAGGATCGTAAATTCGTTCATCCATTCCTAGATCTAATACGTTAAAGTTATCAGTGTTAGGATAAGATACATTTACTGGAAATGTTGCACCGTGTACTGCTGTGGTTTCTGTTCCTACAACATATGCTAAATGTTGTCCTACACTATCACAACCTAAAAAGTGATCTGCATATTTAATCATTGCGGCCCATTGCCTAATATTTAATCCTTCAGGCATTGCTACTTCACGTTTTAGTCCTTCACCTTTTAGATCAATTTTAAGCTCGCTCATCATAATAAGTGCAAAATCTTTCTCTAACTCTTTCATTAGCTTTTTAAGATCAGTAAACTCAAAACTTCTTGCAGTATGATCCATTGGAGTATCGTCAATTATTTCAATACCTCTACCAAAAGGCTGTAGTATTAATAACTTGTCTTTTTTAATTTTTTCTTTTATCTCATTAATTAGTTTTCTGCCAACAAGTAGTTCGTCTTTGCTAAGTTTTAATGTTGGTTTAGGAAGCTCTCTTATACCCTTTGCGTTTAATTCAATATCAAATGCTTGTGCTAAACTACATAACTGATTATAATATTCCCAAACTCTATATGGTTCTGGATATACTACATCTCTTCCTTTTAATACGTCCTTAAATAAATTTTTATGCCAGGGGTCATATGCTCTAGCATCCAGCGTTGGATGCCCTTTAAACATATCTGTGCCGCCTTCACACACAACTACAAAGTCTTTATCACCTGACTCTTGTTCATATAATTCTAATGCTGGTATTGAACAAAGCATTCTTCCTGCTCCGCCATTTAAAAAAAACGCTTTTGATCTTGTTGTCATATTACTCTCTATACTCCATAAAAAAAGACTGGGTCCAATAATATATATCAAGTATACACGTTGAACCCAGTCTAGACTGGATGAGAGTTAAATTAGTTTAGTCTGGAAGATCAAACTGTGGTAATGGTGCCTCTGGAAATGGAATTTTCCAATGGTCGTTTTTTTCATATTTTTTTTCTACTGTCTTTAACCAAGTACTTCTAGTAGTTAATATAGCTCTATCAGCATCTGAAATTGATTGATTACTATCATCTAGAGCCGCATCAATTGACTCTGCTTGATCCTTACATGACGAAACCATTGATGCCCAATCGTTTACATGTTCTCTAAAAGTAGGCCCTGACCATCCTGCTCCGCCTGGATTATGTAGTAATGATTCTGCCCAATATAGATGTCCTAGCATACCTGTTGTACCTTCATACTGGTGTGTCCAAGTAAATTCTTCTCCATCTGCATCTTTTTCTGTACAGCTAAAATCTTCCACATCTGGATGTGTATATTCGTGTGTTACATATGCACAATAAAATGCACTATCTGCATCTTTTGTTGCATCTACTAGTAAGTAGAAGTAATCGTCTTGTTCAAAGTATTTTTCATTTACAGAATCGTCAGTTGGTTTGTCGCCTCTGCCGCCTTCACGTACTTGAAAGTCGTCTCTGTCTATTTGCATCAACACATAGCGTGGGCCAGTGTAAGTGCATGTAAACTTATCGCCTTTGGTTGTAGTTTTATGATAAGGTTCGTCGGGTAATGTTACCTCGAATGTTATATTTAATGCCATTTTATTTCTCTCTCCGTTTTATTTATTAAGATGCTACATATCTAATTTTAATTATGGCGTCTCCGCCTGCCCAACCATTATCTCTAACGCCCGAACATGGTGTTGCCGCTGGACCACCTGATCCGTGTGGTACATACATTGTACACCCTTGTGTGTCATAACACTGACATATTCTTGCACCGTCCCAACATTCAGTCCAGGCCGCGCCTTGACTTGGTTGTCTACTCATTGAATTTAGTGCTTGTATATATCCCTGGAAACCCATACCTGACCATTCAGAGTGGCCGTTATCGCCATCTAATCCGTATGAAACAACTCCTCCGCATTCACTAAAGTAACCTGGAGCAATCGCAACGTGATGGATTGTACTACAGTTACAGTTTGGATAGCAATGCCAGTATGTACTACAGCTAATATTTCCCATTCTGTTTACGTCACCTCCGTATGCACACGCACACCAAGCACCTGGACAATGGTTACATACAAGTCCACAATATCCACTGTATGTTGTTCCGCAAAATGAGTTAGCCATCATACAGCACCTTCGTGCTGTTCCTGTACTACAAAAACTAGTTCCTGATCTACCACCTTCTGCACATATACAACCGCTTGTACCGCCACCTGTCCAACAAGCCATTCCGGCTTCTGAACATCCTCTGTTACACAGTTGACTAGCGTTTCTACAACTCTTACCAGCATACATGCATATATAACAACTGCCTGTTACTGCTAGTCCTGTTTTTTTAACATATGCGCCTGAGTTTCCTGGAAGAGTTGATGAACAACAACACATTCTTGATCCACTACCTCCAGCTCCAATCACTTCTAAATCTACTGTTCCGTTACCTGGTGAAATCCAACAATGACACCCACCATATGTAGTATAATCTGTCACGGTGGAATAAGCCCAAATTTTACCAGGTTCAAGATTAGTTTCTGTAGTAGAACCTGCTCTTGATTGTAATATTGATTGTAATGTTGCCATTTTCGTTCCTACTCCTTAACTTTGCACATACTTGATTCTGATTGCACCCATACCACCTCTGTGGCCTGAGTCTCTAACTCCAGGACAAGGAAATGCTCCGTGTCCGCCAACTCCGTATGGTACAGTACTTTGACAACCGTTAGTTTGGTAACAACCACAACTCATATCACTTCTGTAACATGCTTTCCATGGTATACCGCCTCCTGGCTGTCTACCCGCTCCTGCTAACATAGCAACTGTTTGTCCGTATCCCATACCTGACCAACGTGATGCTGAACTATCATTAGAGTTAGCAAATCCAACAATTCCTCCGCACTCTGAAATCATTCCTGGAGGAAATGCAACATAAGATCTAAAGAAACATATACATCCTGGGTAACAACCATGATAACCCATGCATGAAATATTTCCGCATCTATTTATATCTCCACCATATGCAATAGCACATAATGCACCTGAACACATATTACAAACAGTACCACAGTTTGGTCCTACATTAGTTGTACAATATCCTTGTGCTCTAAAGCAACAGTATAAACTTGAATTTGTTGAACACATACTATGTCCACCTTTGCCGCCTCTAGAACATATACAACCGTTTGTTGAAGTACTTTGCCAGCAAACAGTTGTTGGTTCTGAACAGCCTCTAAAACATAGTGCGTCTGAATTACCGCAAGCAAATCCTGTACAACCATATAAGTATGTGCTTGTGTTCATTGTAATTGTTTTCTTAGCGTATGCTCCTGAATTACCTGGAAGTCCACCTCCACAACAACACATCTTTGCGCCACTGCCGCCTGCTCCCCAAACTTCAATGTCTACGGTACCTGAGCCTGCTCCAGGACACCAACACCAACACTTACATGCCTTGGAATATGTAGTACCTTCAGTGAAACTATAAATTCTACCAGTTTCTAAATTTTCTTCAGTTCCTACTGGAATTCTAGCTTTAATGAGTGTTTCTAATGATGCCATACCTGGTTTCCTTTAATAATCTTTCTTTTAAACTGCGCCAACTACCCAACCGTAAGTTGTGCCGGTATAAATTAGTGATACAATAGCTCCACTTACGTCAATAACTAAGTCTTCTGATGCACCGTTAATTTTGCTACTATTTCTGCCAATAGTTAAATTATTACTACCTGCATTATTTGAAATATCAATAACTTGAATAGTATCTGATACTAACAAACTTGAGTTTGTCGGTAATGTAATTGTATAAGCACTACTTGCAGTATTTGCTAGTATTCTGTCGTTTACACTGGCACTAAAGGTTGTACTAATTTCTCTTGTAGTAGTCCCTGCAGTTCCAACTGTTGTAATATATCTTCCCATGGTTGTTTTCCTTTTCCTTTACGCTGTTGAAGTTTCTATACCCATAGCTACTGCGGACACATTTGGTCCACTAGCATATGCTACAATTTTTTGTCCTGCGGCTAAAACAATACCTGTTCTTTCAAGTACTCCTTTAGATAATATTTCTACTTCGTATTCTATATATTCACCTAGTGTAGGAGTATCAGCCGCCGCTACTGCGATTCGCATAGTAAGAGCTTGGTTTCCCCTATTCAAAAGGTTTAAACTCGCAATCGCATAAGTATCAGCCGGACACGTATATACCGTAGTAAGTGTGCCCGAAGCCATATCGTTTGCGCCTAATCTTCCTGTTGCCATTTTTTCTTCTCCATTTTCAAGTTTAGTTTAGTAAGAACATTTGTAATGCTACAGGTGCTCCATCTATTCCACCTTTGAAGTTTACAACATTATTTATGTTAATCTTGCCTCCACTGGTGGTTGATATCTTATTTTCTGTAATTTCAATTACACCAGCTGTTACACTGTTCACATTAAGAGTAGCAACACCACCACCAATTTGTGATGTAATATAAGTTTTAATTGCTTTCTGTGTAGGAACAATACTATCACTGTCTGCACTAAATGTACCGTCTGTACTAAATTCATTAATAACTGCACCAGCGCCACCTAATGCGACACTACCTAGCTGTAGTTCGTTTAATCCGCTAATGTTAAATGCTTCAACGTTTAGTGTAGCAATACCTGTTGCCTGTTCAACGTTAAATAATCCACCAACCCTAAAGTTACCATCTTGGTCTGTACTTGTATAGAATACTCGTCCTCCGCCAAAATCACTTGTTTCTTTTGTAGCATCTGGTAGGGTAGACGGATCACCTGGATAGTTAGTATTAGTAAAGTTACCAGTACCAATATCCAAGAAGTCGTGTCCTGTTAAACGTACTTGACTATAACGTCTACGTATTGTAATTGCATTGTCATGCGGTGGTCTTTCATCAGCTCCAATTGTTGGACTTACTTGAAGTAATCCGCTAAATGGTCCGTTGCCTGTCAAGTTAGTAATTGCAACAAGTTTATACCATTTATTTGATATGCTTGCAAACTCTACATTTGATCCTTTTTGCGGAGTTGATGTTAATCCATCTACTCGAATCTTAGTTCCTGTTTGATTAATATCAGCAAAACCGTCACCGCTTATTGTAGCTGTAGCTGTAATATAGTTAGTACCTCTATTTGAGAATGTAGGTTGTCTTAATACGCCGTTGCCTACTCTAACAGTGTGTGCCATTTCAATAGTATTGTTTGGATCAACAAGTGTCATTACTGGAGGGCTACCTGCACTATAACCACTTCCTGGTTCAATAATTCTAATTTCAACAACTTTCTCATCTGATACTCTTGCTCTACCTCTAGCCCTAGTACCACTTGCTGGAGCATCAAATATAACTCTAGGTGATATGATATAAGCAGTAGTTGAATCTAATGATGCTTCAATTGCTGAACCTTTTACATGTTCCCAGCCACTTGATCCATCTGATTCTTTTAATATTGTTGCTATTTTAGTACCGGAGTCAAATGTGTTAATTACACCGTATTGGCCTTTTCCTAGCCCACTTAGAATGTATATACTCATACCATTATATGCACCAGTACCACTAACATCTGTCGCCGCTAAACTAATTTGAGTTGTATTTCCTGCTTGTGCGTTACTTGCAACTTCTTTATAACCGTCGCCGCCGAACGTACTACTATCAGCATCAACTTGTACTTCAAATACGCCTCCGTTAGCAATATTAGTAGCACTTACTGCCGCACCAAATCCTTCACCAGCAATCGAATATTGTGTTGCCGCTCCGATAGTTGCAACATCAAATGTTGCTGACACACCGCCGCCGCCGCCTATTAATCCATCAGCGATAGTAATAGTATCATTTTCTGCATGTCCTGTCCCTGCTTTAGTCACTGTAACAGTATACACACCATTTGCTTCAACTTGTAATGTAAACTCCTGTCCTGTACCAGATCCTGCACTTGCTCCTACAATTCCTTGATAAGTTCCTTTTACACGACTTGAATCACCGCCACTAAGCGTATCAACTGTAAGAATACCACTTGTTTGTTCAGTTGTATATCCTTGTCCTGCATTTAAATATTCTAATTGTAAAATTTCATTTGCGCCATCAGTAAGAACAGCTCCAACTTGTGCTTCAAGTTGTCGGTTATCTACCTTACCAGTTACTGGTGACTCTGTTGCATCAATGCCTTCAGCAACTGATCCAAAATCACCATATGAATTGTTACCATTTGTAGCACGAACTTTACCACCTGATTCTGCAAGATATCCGATATGACAATAGTACGTGAACACACTAACAAGCTCTGCTCTACCTAAGTTACTAACCCAAAAACCAATACCATCACTTAAAATTTGTGTAAAGTCGTTAGCAACAATACTATCATTACCACCATTGTGTATGGCTCCGTCTACTTTTAATCCAATACATGCTGTACCAAATGTTGAAACGTTCTGTACATATGGTGACTTTGTAGTAACCCATCCTCTTGTATCGTCTGGTCCCCAACCTGGATCTAAACTTACATATGCTCCTGCACTTGGACGTTTAGTTCCGTATACGTTTGCACTACCTAAAGTTCCTGATAACTGGCTCAATGAACAGTTTCTTAATCCCGAACCGTTACGCATATAGAACATATCTTCAGCATTATTACCTGCTAATGAATTTAAATAATATCTTCCTGCCATAAACACATTATAGTTTGAATCGTAAATTGCATCTATTTTAACAGCATCAATATATCTATTAACATCTCTTGTACATGCTGTAATTGTGTAAACGTAATTTGGATATGTTACTGCGATATATGCATGTACTTCTGCTACTAAGTATGCTCTATTTTGTTCAAGTATTTCTACAGCATATGTATATCCTGTATCTGTTCTCGGAGTGTTTGTTCCTCTAAATGCAGGAACAGTACTATCTCCTGATGCACCATTTGCACCATAATCAATATAATCATGAAGTTCAGTAAACAAGTTTGATATATAGTTACCTGCGGCTGTTGAGCCTGCTGGTCTAGTTATTACTTGTGTTACACTATTACCACTTGATTCTGTAATATTTCCGTTACTAATTAGTGTAGGCATAACTGCCGCTAATCTTGCTATTGATGCTAAACTTTTTGGAGTGTCTTCTGAAGCTGTTACTGTACCTGCTGGACTAATCTTAGTCGAACGCAATTCGTCGCCTACAACCGCTGTATCTTCTGGTACTCTAATAGGAAGTGTTTCTAAAAACTGTCCTGTTTTACAAAATATAGTTTTTTGTGCTTTTACTACTGCTGGAACACCACTTATACTTCCTGCTGTAATTGCATCGGTTGTGAGTGCTAATAAGTGTCTTGTTGTACCTACAATCCCAACCGGTGCTACAGCATTTTCCTGAGAACTTACAAATAGGTGAGCAGTTGTATTACTTGATATACCTACATTTACACTGATAGTATTTGCTGTAACTGCTGTAATAGCTCTATAACTTCCTGCCGCAGGATCAGTGTTCCTTGGATAGAAGTGATTAGTTGCATGACTATCTTGGGCACACGTAAACGTTAAACTTCTTTCACCAATACTAATAGTTTGTCCTACCTTAAATGGATGTGTACCAATTGTCAGCACTAGTAGTCCTGATGTAGGAGTGTATGCCGCTCCTGTTGGTTTAAACATTGTAGCTTGTGATGTTGTTAGTGCCGACGGTTTAACTTGTGTAACTGCTGGGCTAATACTATTTAATGTTTGATAATTTACTGCTGGATCAGTTTTTTCTAGCACATGAGATACAAGTACCTTTAGATAATCAAGAGCCGCTACTGTCTGGCTTTCTTGACCCGATACTTGGCTAGCGCCTCCAACAAAATATGCTAGTGCTGATTCTCTTGATTTAACATTTCCGCCATGGCTAATATCCCATGCTATAGAATCTACTAATATACCAGTATCTCTAGAACATTTAGTCTTGTTATATGTAAAGCTACTTGTAAACGGAGCACTGTTATTAGCAACACTCCAATCAATAAATTCAACTACTTCTGATTGCATAAATGCTCTATTTTGTTCTAGTAGTTTTCTATCTTCTTGTAAATTTGCACCTAACTGAATTTGTTCACATGCAAATTTAATAGTTTTAAAAGGACGGTCCATTGTAATACCGTGCCCAGGAGCTTCTCCGTCAGTACCCTTAGTATTATCACAGTAATAAACATGATTAACAAATCCAAAGTAAGCCCATTCTGGAGCTGTTGCATCGTCGTTTACTTTAAGTACTTGTCCTGGTTTTCCAATTGGTAGTCTTTGTGGGCCTGATCCACCATAGTAAACTAGATCGCCGGCTGTTGTTAAGTTGCCTGATTCTGCACCACCTGATAAGAAGTTCCAATATTGTCCTGCTCCGTCATTTGCTGGATCGTTGACTCCGTTATTAGATGTATGGGCTAATATACAAATGTATGCATTTACGCCTTGTGTTACAACATCTCCTGCATCATAAAAAGTGCTATTAGTAAATGCGGCCTTCCATTTTGCACCTTCGTTTAACTTATCCCAATAAGTTGCGTTTGGAGGACGCTGTCCGTTTGAGTTAGCTTTGGCAAGATATGTATATCCTCCTAGTCGTACAACATCTCCAACTAAGTAATCTTGATTTGTTGAATCGTCTCCGTAGTCTCCTCGCAAATTAAACCCAGTTACAAATACTTGCCAATGTGCCGTTTGTTCTGCTGGTTTTTGTTGCGTATTATTAGTTTTAGCAATATATGTATACCCACCATATGTAACAATGTCACCTGGTTGATATTCACTATATGGTCCCCATGTATCTTCAAACTCCAATCCAGCAATAAAAATTGCCCAATTAGATTGATCTAATCTTAAATTTTCGTGTGTTGCATCTGAAGTATGATAAGTCGTACAAATCCAAGTACCGCCTGAATCTTTTACTACATCATTTATTCTATAACGTGTTGCATTTGCCCATTCACCTCGATATTCAATACCCTTATGAAAATAATCCCATTTACTTTGATCTGCTTCAAGTCCTGATGTAATAGTTGTTGCAGACGTATGTCCTGTATTTGCTCTATAAACTTGTCCACCGTATTTAATTAAGTCGCCGACTTTATATCGAGTATTAATCGTCCAATCTGTTTTCCAGTCTTGTCCGTCACTCATCATATCCCATTTAACTTGATCGGTTTCTAAACCAAGAGTCAGTGTTGCTGAACTTACATGATATACTGTACAAATATAGATCCTAGAGCCATACTTAACAATATCATTTACTTTGTATCTAGTGTTAACTGTCCAATTACCTTTGTAATCAAACCCTTCTGAGAATAGATCCCAAAACGCCGCAGTACTATCGTCGCCTAAATTACTTTCAAGACCTCCAATATTATTAGTATCTGAAACGTGTCCAGTATTACAAATATATAACAGTCCGCCATATTTTACAACGTCATTAATTTTATAAACTGTTGAGACTGCCCATTCACCTTTCCAGGTTTGTCCGTCAGCAAACTGTTGCCACTTAGGAGTTGCATTATTTAAATCTAACATAAAGTCAGTTTGAGCTATGTGACCAACTATGCATATAAAAGTTTTACCGCCGTATCTTACTACATCGTCCTTATAGTAAGTGGTAGAAGAAGACCATTCATCTTTCCAAATAAACCTAATTCTTCCTAACTTAAACTCTGCCATGGGTAACTCCAATGTTATTACTTGTATTTATCAAAACCCTATACTCCTTAATATTTCTATACACCTGATCCACCTGCGAACATTGCTATAGTAACTATACTACCTTCTATTCCATGAGGGGCTGTACCTGTTGGATCACCCTGTATATTTACTGATGTATTAAAATTAATTCTTCCATTAAGTGGAGTAAATATTTTATCACCTGTAAGACTAATATTACCAGCGTTTAGTCTGTTAACTGCTACATCTGATCCACCGCTTGAAATACGTGATTTAACATATATACCAATTGCTTTTTGCGTTGGTACAATGTTATTTGAGTTAGCTGTAAATGTGCCGTCTGTACTAAATTCTCTAACAACAGCACCTGTTCCACCTAGTACTACTCCGCCTAGTGCTAACTCAGTTAGTCCACTAAGGTCAAAGAAACTAGCATTAATTGATATTGTACCTGTTGACTGTTCAACTTCAAACAACTCACCAACTCTAAAGTTACCATCTTGATCTGTACTTGTGTAGAAAACTCTACCGCCGTCATATTGTAACACTTCATTAAATTGTTGCGGTTCATTTACTGAATCAAACCCAAATACATATAATGCTGGATAGTTTGTATCTGTAAAGTTACCTGAACCAATATCTAAGAAATCGTGTCCTGTAAGTCTAATTTGACTATAATTTTTTCTTAATGTAACATTAGTTGCATGTGCTACTGCTTCTGCCCTACCTAAACTTGGGCTAATTTGGAATTCAGCATCAAATGTTGGTGCTGAACCTCCACTTGAAATAGTCTTAACAACATAAAAGGTTACATCGTCTATTCCTGATATGGCAATATTATCACCAGGTCCTGGCATTTCTGATAAGTTACTAACTATTAATCGATCTGTAATTTGTAAAAGTTCAGCATATCCGTCTCCGCCTGAAATAGTAGCAATAACACTGAAGTAGTTAATTCCCCTACTACCCCAAGTAGGCCATCCAAGCACACCGTCAGCAACTTTTGCTACGTTTGTTACTGCTAACGTTGATACAGGATCAAAAACTGTGACTACAGGAGGAGTTGCCGATTGATAAAAACTACCTGGATTACTTATAACAAAAGTTGCAATTCTTCCACTACCTACAATAGCAATCGCTTCTGCTTTTGCACCTGTAACAATTCTAGTACCACTATCTGTTCCACTAGCTACAGCAATCCAAACTCCGTCATATGCCGCTACGCTAGTCCAATCAGCCGCTGAGGTAGTAATATTTGAATACCAAGCAAATCCATCTCTACTCATTGCTACAATATCTGTTAGTGGATCTAATGCTACAAATAATCCGTTATCATATGCAAGATCTCTCCACGTACCTGTCTCCATGCTACCTGCATGCCATGTTATTCCGTCTAAGCTAACTGCGGTTACACATCTTGTACTATCGCTTTTTTCTGATATAGCAACAAATCTATCGTTAGCAAATATTACTCTATTCCATTCTTGGCTTGAAGGAAGAGTACTTGCTATCCAAGATACTCCATCGTTAATACTGTAGTAGGCTTTATCGCCGCCTCCTTGTATAATAACCCATTTGCTTAATCCATAAGATACACTAGCCCAGTCAGCAGTAAAGCCAACATTCACTGAGGCCCATGCACTACCGTTATCAGTAGACCTTGCTATAGTTGTTGAACCTGTACTGTCACCTGTTCTAGGAACTGCTATAACTGTATTACTGTTACCACATACATCACTCCAGTCTAATGTTGTAGGCAGTGTTGAAGTACTCCAATTATTACCGTCTGTTGAATATGCCGCGGCACTACCGGCTTCTGCAACTGCAATATATCTTCCATTATTAAAAGTAACTGCTTGCCAGTCAGCTGTGCTTGGAAGTGTAGTTGAACTCCAAGATAATCCGTCAGTAGATAATGCTCCAGTTGTTGATCCTTTTGCAATAGCTACAAATCCATTAGCACCATATGTAATACCTTGCCATCTAGCTGTTGCGTTCAAATTTGTTGTTGATGTTGCAAAACTTGGAAGTGGTATATCTACCCTTGGCTCGATAGCATAGAAGCTACTTTCGTCTAGTGCTACTACTATGGGCATTCCGGTGACGTGTTCCCAGCCTGGTTGGCCGGTCGACTCTTGTTCTACTGTAACTAATTTTATAGCTGGATTAAAAGTTTTAATTTTAGCAAACTGTCCAGTTCCTGTTCCTGAATTAATTCTTATTCGCATACCAATATACTTGGCCTCTGTTCCTGTATCTGCACCTGACAATGTAATTTGAGTTGCGTTACCGTTTTGAGCTTTATTTAATACGTATTGATAGTTTGCACCACCTATAAAGTTTGAGTCTTCTTCTGTTGCAAATATTTCCGTCACTCCGCCTTTTCTAAATTCAGTATAAGATGGAGTTGCACCAGTTCCTGGACCTGCTAACGAAACTGTTGCATTTGTATAATCTTGTCCTGCATTTGTAAACCCAAATCCAAATATTTCATTTTTATCAGTATAGGTATTAAAGATTTGTGCATGTTTCGATCGATTATTAACTATTGCTGTTGCTGGGGTTTCAAGAACATTATATCCTTCTGCAACACTACCGTATAATCCATAGGAGTTATTTCCGTTTAAGGCTCTAATTTTTCCACCATCAGTACAAAGATATCCAATATGGCAGTAGTATGTAAACACACTAACAAGTTCTGATAATCCATCAGCATTGACCCAGTATCCAATCCCATCACTTAAAATTTGTGTAAAATCGTTAGCAACCATAGACTTATTACCGCTATTATGTAATGTTCCGTCTACCTTCATACCAATACATCCATTACCAAATGTTGAAACATTTTGTACATAAGGAGATTTAGAAGTAATGTGTGCATATGTATCATCTGGTCCGTTTGCAGGATCTAGTGCAACATATGCTCCTGCACTTGGACGTCTTGTTAGATTACTATTAGGATCACCTAGTGTTCCATTTAATCCTTGTAGTGACATATTTCTTAAACCTGAACCGTTATGCATTCTAAACATATCTGATGTTTCATATGTTGCGGCAGGCTGTACTGTTACACTTCTTAGTTCATCGCCGACAATAGCAGTATCTGCCGGAACAACAATTGGTAGAATTTCTTGATACAATCCTGTTGCTATGAATATTGTAGCAGGTGCTCTAGCCGCTACATCACCTCGTATAAACTGACATGCATAATTAATAGATGCATATGCTGTAGCAGGGTTAGATCCGAACCCTACAGCATCTGTTCCGTCTGGGGAAACATAATAGACATTTACTGTTTTGTTTAAATCTTCCCATTTTACTATATTAGTATTATCAACTTTCAATGATGATCCAGCGGCTCCTATACTAAGGTTTGTTGGTCCGGTTGTACTTCCATCATATGTTGTATTATATGTCCTAATATCTCCTCTGTAACGTAGTGTGTTATTTACTGCCGCTGTTGAGTTACCAAAATATATAGTCCAGTATTGAGCGGCTCCTGTTTCTTCGTCCAAGTCAAATATAGGTCTTGCTTCAAATAAATTACTAAAATGTTGTTTTTTACAAATATATGTAATACTTCGATCCATAACAACATCGCCCGGATAATACTGAAAGTATGAACTATCATCTTCAGGAGTATCTTCACCAGCGGCTTCTCTCCATTCACCTTTCCAAAATATCCCAGTTACTAATAATAACCACTTTGTTTCACCGTCTGCATCATATACTCCGCCCTTAATTGGTTGATCACTGCCGCCTGGTGTATTATCACCTGGCTCAACTAAATCACCAGGTGTTATCACAACCCTTGCTTCGTATAAATATCCGTTCTTTCTAACTACACTACCCATTGGATATACTAGGGTAATATTCCAGTCACCTTTAAAATCATATCCTCTAGTTAATATTTCCCATTTACCTGCATCTTGAAGTAATCCTTGCTCATAAGGATTTTCACCTACACTAAGTTGTAAACATGTGTATGTATATCCACCATACGTAATAATGTCTCCTGGTTGATAAAGTACTGCCGCATTCCACTCTGTTTCGTATCCTAATCCAGGTACCCATATGTCCCAGTCTTGTCCAATAAAAAATGTGTCAGTTCCACTCATTCCTCTTTTAGCTTTATACAAGCTAGATCCATATTTTACAATATCGTTAGTTTTGTAGTTAGTACCAGTCCATTCGCCTTTATATTCAATACCTTCGCTAACCATTTCCCATTTAGCAACACTTGAATCTAATCCTAAGTCTGTACCTATTCCTTCTGCAAGGTCATCATTACTGGTATGACCAACCGTACATCTATATAAGTTACCGCCATATCTTACAACATCGTCCTTAACATATCGTGTTCCTACAGCCCAATTATTTTTCCAAAAATCACTTCTTTGGAGTATGGCCCATTTTGATTGATCGTATTCTATACCTGCACTAGTTGTATTTGATTGATGATCAACAAGGCAAATATAAACAATACCATTATAACGTATTACATCATTTTTCTTATATTCAGTAAATGCTGACCATAGATTTAACCAGTTGTAACCTTTAGCATAAGGGGTCCATTTAGCTTGATCGTTCTCTAATCCTAATGCTACACTAGATGCACTAGTATGGCTATCAATACAACTATAAACAATTCCTCTATATTTAACTAAATCATTAACTTTATAAAATGTTGAAGGGAGCCAATCGCCCTTCCAGTCTTTACCATCAGCAACTTGTTCCCATTTAGGCGTTGATTCTCCACTTAATATATTATCTAAGTCTGTATTAAAATCAGCAGATGCAGTATGACTGGTTAAAGCAACGAATGTTTTACCACCATATGCAACTATGTCATCTTTAATATAAGCTGTTGAGGCACCCCACATACCTTTCCAGTTATATCTAATTCTATCAATTCTAAATTCAGCCATTTTCTTTCCTAATCTTTAAGTAAGTGTATTTATTTGTCCGCCCATACCACTATGATTTACACAATAATAATATAATGTTGGAGCATTAACAGGTACCTGAATTTTAACATATGCTCCCTCTAAACCAGCTGTACTTATTTTAGTAACGCCAGTAGTATATTCTACTCCACCGCCATGTGTTCCGTTTGGAGTTGTTGAAAATCTAATTGGATGTGTATTATTTGAGGAATCTGCTTGTCCAAATGTATATGTCTGTCCTTCGTATAAATTTAATGTTGGTATAAGAATACCATTTAGATAGTATCTATTTCCAGTTCCATATCCTGTTGTGCCAGTTGCAACAGTAACTTTAAAGTGTCTTGGGTTATAATCGCTATTTCCGTCACTACTTACTCCAGATGGATATGTGTAAGGTCTGTTGAATCTTACAACTAATTCTCCTTCTGGATTAATATAATAAAATAAATGTCTGTCATCCCAACGTAGTTGTTCGTATGTTAAATTTTCATAAACGTATTCATGATTTTGATCGCGGCCTTCAAAGAAGTCAGTGCCTTGTTCAAAGTCTTTATAATTTTTACTAGGATCGCCTGGTGCGTTTACTTGTATAGTTTCATTTGGATCCATTTGATCTACTTTTGTAATAAACAATTCTCCGTCGTCAGTTCTACGTAGTCCATAAAAGAATCTACCGTCTAACCCGTTCATTACATTATCTGCTCCATTACCAAAATATGCTGAATTTGACATCTATTACTCCTATACTATATCTACATAACTTATGATAGCATCACAACTATCAGTTAAATTACTTTGTATCAATAAGGAATTGTTTGCAGGAATAATTAATTTTTCTCCTCCAAGCATTCCTTTAAAACTACTATTTGGTGCTATCATAACATCCTTCATAAAAAACCCTTCAACACTTGTATCATCTTTAACATAAATGTTTACGTTCACTGCAAAATCAGTTATGTTTGCTACATTTATTCCTAGCACCGTAGCGTTAGTTGACCCATCGCTTGCAAACACTTCAATTTTTTGTGTTCCTATGTTTTTAATAATTTTGTTTCTAAAATATGTTGCCATTCTCTTATCCTAACGCTAAAACGTACTCCAATGCCAAAGCCTCTGCATCACCAAAACTTATTCCTCCACTGGAACCAGCAACTGATACCCAGTTCGTTCCATTAAAAATTTCTACTCTAGCCGCTGACGTATTATAACGTGTCATACCCGTTTCTGAATTAGACGGGTTTGGCCTTGTAGCATCAGTACCAGACGGAATAACAACTCCTTTAGTACCTGCAAATTTAAAATATCCGCTTCCTGTTGGTTGGAATACTGTTTTTGCATCAGTTACTGTATTTGTAATTGTATTATTTTTAATTTTAAAATTATCTATTACAACACTGCCAGTACCATTAGCATTTAAGTTTAAATCTGTATTAGTACTTATCGTCGTAATAGTGCTTCCGTCAATTTCTATATCATCTACTTCAAGTTTTGCTGTGCTAAATTTAGTTGCATCCAAACTAGCAGTAAGTGCTCCACTATTATAAAATCTAATAATGTTATCGTTAGCACCTGGTGTATTTTCTGCTGTGATGTACGTATCATTATCACTATCTTTAAGTTCTGTGCTTAACTCTACCCAACTTCCATTATAACCTTCAAATTTATTAGTTGTTGTATTATAACGAGTCATACCTGTTACAGGACTTGCATTTCTTTGTGCAGTTGTACCTTTTGGTAATAACACACTGTCTGTACTATTAACTTGTAGTATACCTGATGCTGGTGTTAGCACCATATCACCGTCAGTACTTAATACATTAGTATTAAAACTAAAGTTACCAGTAGTAACAGATCCTGTTCCATTTGCTCTCAATTCTAAATTGCTATTACTAGTAGTTGTAGTAATAAAGTTATCGTCAATTAATATATCACCAGTAGTAAAACTATTTGCTGTAATTTTTCCTGTGCTATTTAATGTGTTAAGTGTTACTGTTCCATCTACAGTTAAGTCATTTGTAATAACAACATTATTATTTGGAACACTAATATTTCCAGTGCCGTTTGCACGTAATTCTAAATTACTATTACTTTGTGTCGTAGTAATAAAGTTGTCATCTATCCTAATATCTTCAAAATTCGCAACGCCTGTTACAGTTAATGTGCCAGTAATTAATGCATCACCAGCATTAAACGATCCACTAGTTGTAATATTTGTAAAGTTTGTATTACCGTTTATTGTTAAATCATTTGTAATTACAACATTATTATTTGGTATAAGAACAGTACCGGTTCCATTTGCTTTTAATTCTAAGTTGCTGTTTGAAGTTGTAGTAGTAATAATATTATCATTAATTTCAATATCTTCAAAATTTACTTGACCGTTTATGGTCATGGTGTCATTTACTACAATATTTCCAGTATTAATGTTTGAAGCAGTCATTACTCCTAAAATTGCTGTTCCGCTGACAGTTAAATTATTATCAATAATTGCATTACTATTAGTAATTTTTACATCACCAGCTCCTGCGGCTTCTAATTCTAAATCACTGTTACTGTCTGTTGTTCTTAGTACATTACCAGCAACTTGAATATTTTCAAAATTCGCCTGACCTAGTATTGACGTAGTGCCGGTTACGTTTAGGTTTCCTGTTACTGTAGCTGTATCACTTACGTTTAGATTTTGTGGTGTAAATGCACCTAGTACAGAAAGATTTTGCTCAATTACAAGATTGTTTGATGGTATTATTATTCTGCCTGTGCCGCTTGCACGTAATTCTAAATCACTATTACTAATAGTAGTACTAATAACATTATCGTCAATTTGTATATTTTCAAATTGGAAGGCTCCAGCTACTGACAATGTATTAACATTAACACTATTCGCTGTAATATTTCCGCTTGCAGTTAGATTAGTAAGAGTTAGTCCTCCACTAATTGCAACATCGCCGCCTACTGATAAATCAGTTCCGGCAGGTATAACAACCTTACCGCTTCCACTTGCTGAAAGTTCTAAATCGCTATTACTATCACTTGTACTAATTGTATTATTGATAATATCAATGTTATCAAATATTGCACTACCTGCAACAGTAAGTCCGTTATTAACTATTAAGCCACCATCGAGTGTAGTAGTACCTGAAGACTGAACAATGTTTCCATCAACTGTTAAGTTATTTGTAGTTCTAACTTGTGAATTAAAAGTTGCAATCCCAGTTACGTCCAGTGTATTATCAACTTCTAAATCAGTTAGAACTTTAACTTTTCCAGTGCCGTTTGCATCTAGTTCAAGAGATGAGTTAGAAATAGTAGTTTCAATTTTGTTACCTGAGATTATAATATTATCTAAGTCTAAATTATTAGCAAAAACATTATTCCAACGTTTTGTATTTGTACCTATATTGAATGTTGCATCTACGTTTGGAATTAAATTACTATCAATATCTCCAGTAAATTGTATTCCGTCAGTATCAGCATCACCAATAGTAATATCACCACCTATAGTAACATTTCCAGTTACATCTAAATTTCCAGTTATATTTGTGTTATCTACTATATTAATTGATCCACTAACACTTGATATTGTCATGTCGGTGGTTAAAGTTTTAACTGTACTTCCTTGTATTCTAAAATCACCAGTTTCAATTTTAGTACCATCAATAAACGTTGTATCACTACCTGTTTGGAAGGTTAAACCATTAGTGGTAATGACTTCTAGGTTTGCTGTATTAAATTGCACTTGTCCTGTTTCTTGATCAACGTAAAATGCATCTCCTACTCTAAAGTCTCCTCTATGGTCAACACTAGTAAAATTTACTTTAGCATTATTATCTTCAACAACTTCGTTAGCTTGAATAACTGTTGATTTATCATTATCAACTGCTTTTCCATTACCGATATACGCAAAGTTTTGACCTACCAAGTACATAATAACACCTGGGCCATCACCATATGCTCCGTGTGTTCCGTATACGTTTGCACTACCTATTGATCTAATTTCACCACCAAAATCGGTTACATCAAATAAATCTATATAGTTAGCTGTTGCTCCTCCGCTAAATTCAATATTTTGTGCAATTTTAATATCTTCTACAAAAGTTGTAAAAGCATTTGCTCCGTTAAAGTGTGCTAAAAATTTAGTAGTTACATCGCCTACTAGCTCTGCTGTAGCAACAGTAAATCCTGCATCAGATGAGTATCTAGAACTATTACTAATCCTTACGTCATCAATGTATCCGTTAACTGAATTTGTTCCTGCAAATGTAGCACCTAATCTAACTGGTTTACTTGATCCATAATTATTATTATCTAAAATCCCTGTACCAACTTTTGCACCATCTAAATATAGTTTAGTTGTGTTAGATAATCTACTTACTGCAATATGGTGCCATGTATTTACTGCTAACGTCCCGCCTGATATTCTTGTAACATCAGCAACATTAAATTTTAGTGTAGTACCATCTATTAATAATGTAGGAGTAATATCTGAAGCTAATCCTGCACGTAAGTCAAATACTGTTTGTACTCCGCTGACTGTACCTAATCTAATAAAACATTCAAGTGTGAAGTCGCCAGTGCCAAAACCAAAATCATCACTAGCTCCCATACTTACATAGTCATCTGTACCGTCTAATAATAAACTAGCACTTCCAAATTTCTTTTGAGCTGTACTTAATTGTGCATTACCAACTGCACTTTGATTTTTTGCTGTACGTGTTGTAACTTCACTTACACCACTAACTTTTCCATTTATATAAAATTTTCCATCTGCATCTTTACTAGCAATAGTACCTGTACCTAACGTACTACTTCCGTCAACACTCTTTAAAGTAAACGTTTCACTTGCTGAAAATGATCCAGTTAAGCCCCCAACTCTTATTGCTGTTTGACCTGCGTTTTTTAAACCTTGTGTTCCATCAAACGCATATAGTCCTTTAGAAGCAAAGTAAGTAAAACTATTAAGCCATTCAATTCTTGTTCCGTTAGTTACTGAAAGGGCATCAACTCCTGGAGTAATAAATGTTACTGCATGGAATAAACACCCTGCTTCTTTACTTGATGAATGAGCAACTTGTCCATCTAAGTATGCTCCTTTTCCTGCATCTCCCTGATCAAATCCTCTAGGGTCACTTCCGCTAGTTACAGATCCTGCTGTAAGTACACTCACGTTTCTAATATAAGGACTTCTTGAAGTTACTGTGATATTATTTGCAAATTTAAAAGCGTAGCCTTCGTTTGCTCCACTATTAAAAAAGAAATCTTTAACAGTTAGATCTTCAATAGTAGTTTCACCATTTAATAAAAATATATCGTTATTGTTAGTTCCAGAAGTAGGATTAACACTCACAGTACGCATACTATGACCTTTAATAGTAACACCGGCTGGTATAGTCATTGGGCATACTTCTTCATAATCTCCAGGATATACATGAATTGTATCACCAGCTGATGCTAAAGTTAATGCTTTTGTAATTGTAAGTACTGGATTATTTTGATGTAATCCGGCATTTGTATCGTTACCATTTTTGGAAACATATACAATATTACCTTGGACTTGTGCTAAATTAATTGAACCAATATTTAATGATGTTGCATTAACATTTGTAGCATTTACATTAGTTGCAAATAGGTCATTCCAGCGTTTACTAGTACTACCTAAGTTATGTGTATTATGAACATCAGGTATAATATCACTAGCAATTTCAGCATTAAGTGTAATATTATCAGTATCAGCATCACCTAATGTAATGTTTCCGTTAGCTGTAATATTTCCTGTAGCATGTAAATTACCAGTTACATTAGTGTTAGCAAGTAATTCAATAGTGCCTGTACCGTTTGCATCTATTTCTAGGTTAGCATTTGATTCGTTAGTACTAATAGTATTGTCATTTATTTCAATAGAGTCGATTGTTAATTTATTTTGATAAATTACTTCATCAGCCGTACCTAATGTGATGCTTCCATTAGGGTTTCTAAGTCCATTAGAATCTAATATAATATTACCCACTGTAAGAGCTGTTGTAGCTCGTAAGTTAGTTGCTTGAAGGGTTCCTGCTACATCTAAGTCGTATTGTGGAGTTGTAGTTTTTACACCAACACGGCTGTTACCTACATCTAGATATAGAAGATCCGTCTCAAATGCTAAGTCTACCCCGTTTCTAACGAGATTTGACTTTAAGAGCGGACCGGATATGCGACCTACAGCCATCTTTTCTCCTCAATACGGGGATCCTGTCCCTCTAGCCACCTTACATTGCGGGCTAACCACAGTATGATAATAAACACAATTAGGTCTATGCATCTATTATATAATGTATTTATATGATCTACCCAAAGATGATAGTGTAGGTATTAAGGACATCTGCCATGTCGGCAGCCGAGGCTGCACCGCCACTTCCGACGGCTGTAGTCCAGGCTCCGCCAGTAAATACCTCTAAATATGCAAGCTCAGTATTGTATCTTGTATGGCCTAGTTCTGGTGATGTTTCTCTACCTGCACTGTTTCCTGCAGGTAATACTAACGCTTTATTATCGTTAAATTTAACTGATCCTTGGCCTGTATTTGCAAAGGAAACTGTTGCATTATCTGCATAAACATATAAATCAGAAAACTGTAATTTATCAAATGCAACTCTTGCATGTCTAGCATCAAGTGTTAAGTCTGTATCAGCAGATGTAACTGTAAGGTTATTAGAATCTAAAGTCATACCACTAAGTTCAACTTTATTAAATTCGGTTTTATTATTACTAGTAAACTTAGAAACAATAGATCCGTTTATCTTAAAATTTAAATCATTACTAATACCAATACTAGAAAGTTCTATTCCTGTCTGATAATTGTCCGAAAGTAATGCACTACTTAATACAACATTTGTTGTTGGACCATATCCAACAAATTGATTTATAGTTGTGTTATATCTAACTGTGCCAACTGTAGGTGATCCACTCCTTTGTGCAGTTGTGCCTTTTGATAATAAAATAGAACCAGTTGTATTAATCTTTAATATATCAGTAGGATCTAATTGTAGATTGCCTGTAGTATTTGTTAATATATTACTACTAAAAGATAATCCGTTATAATCAACTATTCCACTTCCATTTGCTCTAAGTTCTAGATCACTATCACTAACTGTTGTTTCTACAAAATTATCATTAATTTGTATGTTGCCCAGTACTTCAAGCGATCCTAAATCTACATCATTTTGTATGTTAATATTTTTTGTGTTAAGAGTTCCACTAACTGTAATATTGTTAGGAATTACAACATTCTCATTCATAGAAATAACACCAGAACCGCTTGCACGTAATTCTAAATCAGTGTCAGTAACAATAGTATTAATTGTATTACCGCTTATTCTTACTTTATCAATATTTGATTTTAGTGTTGATGTTCCTGATATATTTAAATTTACAGAATTAAAGTTAAGTGTTTCAAATGTATTTTGTACATTTATGCTACCAATAGTGGTTGTACCACTAACTGTAACATCATTTTCAACAACAACGTTTTCACCAAATGTAACTTTACCTGTTCCATTAGCTCGTAATTCTAAATTAGCATCTGAGTCTTTAGTACTAATTACATTTCCACTAAGAGATACACCTTCAAATATACTGCTACCTACGCCGGATATATTTGTTGCAGTTATAGTATCAACTGTAAGTGTATTGTTTATTGTAGTTGCTTGTAAAGAAGTTATTTTTCCTACAGTCAAATCATTACTAGCAATAAAATTTTCCTTAACTCTTACTATACCTGATCCGTTTGCTCTAAACTCTAGGTCACTATTAGAATCTGTACTTGTAACTCTATTACCAGCAAACATAACATCTTCAAATATAATTTGTTTATTTTCTGAATTAAGTGTTTGTACTATTAATCTATTCGCACCAAGATTACCAGTAGAGGTTGATGCAACAGTACTTGTTGCCGGAGTTATTACATCGCCAGTAAGTATAACATCTTCTTGGAACCTTATAGTTCCTGCTCCACTTGCTTTAAGTACTAAATCGCTATTACTAGTTCTAGTCGATATCATATTATCAGCTATAGCAATATCTTCTATTACTGCATCACCTGTTAAAATAATATTTTGTGAAAGTAACTCTTCTCCAACTACTTTATCTAATCCTGACGCATTAGCAATACTAACACTTGCACTAGGAGCAATTAGATTTACCACATCTAAATTTGATAAAAAATTGACCTTTCCAGTTCCTGATGGGTCTAAGTTTAAATCATCATTACCTGTTGTTGTATTAATTTGATTTCCGTTAAACGATATATTATCAAATGTAGTTAAGTTATTACTAGAATTTGCTACTAATGATGATGTGCTAATTTGACGTAAGGTATGACTTGTTCCACTTCCTATTAAATTACCTGTAACTGTAAGTTGTCCGTTTATATTAGCTTCTGTAAAAACATTTCTTCCAGAAGTTGCAGTAGTAGTAACTGTTCCTAAAACGTCTGTTGCAGTAAAGTAAACATGTCCGGGAAACGAGCCGTTACCATCTAATTCTAAATCTGCATTAGATTCGTCTGTTTTAATTTTATTACCTTGAATAGATAAGTTATCAAGATCTATATTACTAGCATGTATAGTATTCCATTGCTTTCCGTTACGTCCTAAGCTAAAACTATTTAAATTTGGTATTAAATTACCTTCAATGTCAGCATTAAAATCTATCTTATCAGTATCTGCATTTCCTAACCTAACAAGTGTTCCACCTAATGTTACATTTCCTGTTACATCTAAATTACCAGAGATATTAGTATTACTAGTAAAATTAAAGTCTCCGCCTCCTGCATCTAAAGTTAATTCTCCTACTATAGTTTCTAATGTAGATCCTGAAAATTTAATAAAATCAGTTTCTACTTTTTCACCTTTAAGCTGTACAGATTGTCCACCAGTTGATATTGTTAATTTTTCGACTCCACTAAAATCAAAATTTGTAGAGTCAATTACTGTTTCACCTGTTTCTTGATTTACTTCTAATGCACTGCCAACCCGATAAACCCCGCCGTGGTCTAAAGACGTAAACACAACTACTGCACTATTTAATTTAGTAACTTCATTTGCTTGTATATGTAAAGTTTTGTCGTTCGTTACATCTTTACCTACACCTATATATCCAAAGTTATGATTTACTAGATATATTAGTGTACCTGCACCATCTGCTACAATAGCCTTAGTTCCGTAAACATTAGCACTTCCAATACAGCGTATTTCTGAACCGTATTTTACACCTTGTCCTGCAAGTCCTGTTGATCCTTGTTCTGTTACTATGCCAATAGATGCAAAGTACGTAAAGCTATTAAGCCACTCAATCCTAGCACCATTTTTTGATGTTAGTCCTTGTTGACCCGGAGTAATAAATGTTGCCGCATGGAATAACATTCCAGCTTCTTTGCTTGAAGTTGTAACACTTGCACCGTCAACTAATGCTCCTCTGCCTGCATCTCCTTGTGCAAATCCTCTAGGATCACTTACACTTGTTACACTACCTTTAGTAATAACTGTACAATTTCTAATGTATGGACTTCTTGAAGTTACTACACTACTTGCAGTATACCTAAATCCGTAACCAGTATCAGCACCACTGTTATAGTAAAAATCTTTAATAGTTAAATTTTCAATAGTTACTTCGCCGTTAATTAAGAAAGCATCATTAGACTCTGTTGCACCAGTGGGAGTTAGAATAACATTACGCATATCTTCACCAGTAACGGTTACTCCAACTGGAATTGTTAAAGGAAATGTTTCTACATATGTACCAGGATATATATGAATTGTATCACCGGCTGATACTAGTGTTATTGCTTTTTCTAAAGTTAAAACAGTATCATTTTGATGGGTTCCTGTATTTGTGTCACTACCATTTTTGGAAATATACACTATATTTCCTTGTGTTTGTGTTAAACTAACACCGTCAATAGTTGCGAGGTCAGCTGTTACTACATTACTAGTAACATCTTTTACCCAAGAATTTGACCAACGTTTTGATGTGCTACCTAAATTGTATGTTGCTGTAGCATCTGGTATAATATCAGTTACTAACTCGCCTGATAATGTTAAACTATCATTATCATCATTACCAATAACAATATTTCCGTTAGCTGTAATATTTCCAGTAGCATGTAAATTGCCTGTAACATTAGTGTTGGTTAGTAACTCAATAGTATTTTCTATTTTGTAGATATATGCTTTACCTGACTGACTACCACCTGCATCATCTTCGCCATCTGCACCTACAATAACCGAGTTACCTGATATTGCTACTTGATAACTAAAGTCATCATCTGCACTTGTACCATAAGCGTTTGGATTATCTATTGTAGATACTAGAGCACCTGAGGTTACATTGAATATGTATGCTTTACCTGAACTACTACCACCTGCATCATCTTCCTGATAAGCGCCAACGATAGCCAAGTTACCGCTTATTGCAACACTCGAACCAAAGGTATCACCTGAACTTGTACTATAAGCAGTTGGATTATCTAGTGTATGTACTAAAGCACCTGAGGTTACATTGTAGATATATACTTTACCTGAACTAAATCCACCTGCGTCATCTTCGCCCCAAGCACCTACAATAGCCGAGTTACCTGATATAGCAACCGCACTACCAAATCTATCACCTCCACTTGTGCTATAGGCATTTGGATTATCTAGTGTATGTACTAGAGCACCCGAGGTTACATTGAATATGTATGCTTTACCTGAACTACTACCACCTGCATCATCTTCCTGATAAGCGCCAACGATAGCATAGTTACCGCTTATTGCAACACTCGAACCAAAGTAATCATTTGCACTAGTGCCATAAGCAGTTGGATTATCTAGTGTATGTACTAAAGCACCCGAGGTTACATTGAATATGTATGCTTTACCTGAACTAAATCCACCTGCATCATCTTCAATATAAGCACCAACTATGGCCGAGTTACCTGATATTGCAACCCTATCACCAAATCTATCACTAGTACTTGTGCTATAGGCATTTGGGTTATCTAGTGTATGTACTAAAGCACCTGAGGTTACATTGAATATGTATGCTTTACCTGAATTATTACCACCTGCTTCATCTTCTCCGCGAGCGCCAACAATAGCATAGTTACCTGAAATTGCAACTGACCCAGCAAAGAAATCACCTGAACTTGTACTATAAGCATTTGGGTTATCTAGTGTATGTACTAAAGCACCTGAGGTTACATTGAATATGTATGCTTTACCTGAAGTAAATCCACCTGCGTCATCTTCCCATGGAGCGCCGACTATAGCCGAGTTACCGTCTATTGCTACTACCTCACCAAACTGATCACCTGAACTTGTACTATAAGCATTTGGGTTATCTAGTGTATGTACTAGAGCACCGATAGTACCTGAAGCATTTGGTGAAAGTGTTACAGGAGCATCACTTACATAAGAATAAATCCTATTATCTCTTATAATTAATTGGTCAGTTCCGATACCAGTAGCGTTTACACCAGTAGCGCCATTTACTGTAAATGTTCCTGAAAGTGCATCTATTCCAGTATTAGTAATACTAAAGTTATTTACAGTAACACTATTAGTTGTTAATAGATTTGTAGCGTTAGCAGTACTATTAACAGTTAAAAGTTGTGAGGGAGATGAGGTGTTAACACCGATTAGATTATTTTGTACATCAAATTTAAGAAGAGGCGTACTAGCATTTAGATTTCTAAAATCTAAATTTACATTCTGCCTTAGTAAGTTATTTTCTAATACCTGTCCAGATATTCTACCTAGTTGTGCCACTATAATCTCCTGACACAGTATTTATCGGAATATTTTTAAATTTAGTTTGCTATGTACTTAATACGTACTGCGCCACTACCGCCACGCCATCCGTGGTCTCTAACACCTGGACACGGATTACTTGCAGGACCGCCTGATCCATAAGGTACATGCTGTTGACAACCCATCATTTCATAACACTGACATGCTCTATTACCCATCCAACATGATCCATGATAAACACCTTGTGACGGATTTCTACTAGCCGCATTAAGTGCATTTACATATGAGTGCATTCCTTGACCTGACCAACGTGAGTAAGGATTATCATCTTCAGTAGAATACGTTACAATAGTACCTTCTTTAGCAAATACGTTTGCAGGTAATGCAACATGATAATACTTCATACATGTACAAGCTGGATAACATCCTAAGAAACTAGAGCAACTTACACAGCCACAACAGTTTATATCTCCGCCATATCCACATGCCATCCAAGCACCACTACAGGCATTACACACTATACCACAGTTTGGTCCTCTATTAGTTGTACAATAACCGTTTGCTCTATAGCAACAATATAAGCTAGGAGATGTTGAACAAAAACTTTGTCCACCCATTCCGCCTTGGGCACACATGCACCCGTTGGTACTATTACTAAACCAACATGCGGCACTATTAGAACCACAACCTCTATTACATAATGAACTTGCATTACCACAAGATTTACCCATACATCCGCACGAGTAATTTCCGCTACCTACGTTAAATTCTTTCATTGAATAAGCGGCCGCATTACCTGGAAGACCTCCTCCACAGCAACACATTCTTGCGCCACTACCGCCAGCACCCCATACTTCTAATCTAACAGTTCCGTTACCTGGCGAAACCCAACAAAATCCGTTACACATACACCCATACATTGAGCCGTTGTCATATGCCCAAACTTTACCTTTTTCTAAATTAGTTTCACCACTGGTAAAATTCTTACTGCCTAATAAACTTTTTAACGTTGCCATACAAGTGTCTCCTTAATATTATTTATCAAAGTTGTGTAGCACTGTTACTGGCTTACCAACTGGGGGTGCTGATCCAAATCTAATGTAAAATCCTTCAGCCTTACCTGCAGGATTTTGTACTAACGTATAGTTCGTACTTGAAATCTGAAAAACTGTTTCAACTAGTACTATTACGTTCTGAGGAGCACTTGGTACTGGTGCATCTATATCGCCGCTATCTAGAGGACCAAAGTCGACCTCACTACCATCACCTACTCCTAAGTTCTGTTGTACAATATTTACTGGTTCTTGTCTTTTTAATTTAGCCCAAGTCCCTCCGGAACCTGCTGATCCTCCAGCATAAGATTCATGTGAGCCAGTTTCGGTATTATATCTAATCATTCCGTTAACAGGAAACAAAGGACGGCTTGCAGTATTTCCCATTGGAACTACTACTCCTTGTTCACCACCTAGTTGAACAACTTGATTAATATCGTATCGAATACCTTTAGCTTTAATATTTCTTACGCTAGTACTTTGTGCTTTAATTAATCTCATATCTTATACTTCCAAGAAACTAACTGTTGCACTTAACACAGTTGGTGATGCTCCAAGCATTGTAATCTTATCGCCTGCCGCTAACACAACTTTTTCACTATCAAAAGTAAATGTTTCACCTGCTGGTAATACTAAGTCGTTTATAACCATGTTTGTATTACTCTTTGCTCCGCCATTTGGAATAAAGTGCATATCAAACTGGCTTTCACCATGTTCTAAGTGTATTGGGTTTGCCGGTTCTGTATTACATACCATAATTGTTAGTACTGCATATTGTTTACCTGCCGGAACAGTTAATATGTCTGTATCAGTACTTCCTATTGCTGTGCTTGCTATTGCCATTTTGTTTCCTTTTTAAAACAACATGCTCAATAAAAGAGCATTCTGTCTACTTATTATTTCTCCTGATTTTGAAGCACTATGTTTGAAAAATAAACCAGTACCTCCAGCCGCAGGTGCCTTTACATATACCTTAAGTCCATCTGATGGAGCATTTGGATCTGTTGCCGCATCATCAATTCCTGGAGTTAGTGTAAGTGTTAGATTATCTTCAACAACAACTCCGCCAGTTCCTGGTGATGATAATATTAAATCAGTATCTGATGCTGTTGTTGTAATTGTATTCTCTTGTAAACGTATATCTTCAAATTCAACTCTATTATTAAAAATTTGTCCTTTAACAAAACTATCAAGATTAAAAGTTACTACACTTGGAGCTCCGCTAACTTCTAAATCTCTCACTTCTACAAATGATTTAGTTGCTGAGCCTTCTTCTATCCTTCTTTGAAAGGTACTAGTAAGCTGAGTTACAATCGTATCATCTACATATTTTTTATTAGGAATATCATCGTCATCTGTAATTTGTGTTTCGTAATTGTTAGTACCGGTTACACTTATAACACCAGTTCCAGAGTTAATAAGATATAAATCTCCTCCACCTGTTGATACACTATTGATTCGTAAGCCCTGTAGTGTTCCTGAAGCATTTACTAGAGTAAATCCGCCTGTTATAGTTGTTGCACTAATTGGATCTGCCCAAGTAACAGTTTCGTCAAATATTATTTTTGCATCAGGAAAGTTACCACGGTCTATCTGTATACCTGAAGTATTTAATGTAATACCTGATCCTGTTTCTCCGTCATTTAAAACAAGTACATTATCTTTTAAATTTAAGTCAGTTGAACTAACTTGTGTTGTTGCGCCTAGAACTACCAAATTACCTGTGATTGTTGTAATACCAGTAACGGTACCTGTATCAAGTGTAATATTACCGCCATCTTGGACTTTGAGTCTATAGTCACTTGTTGGAAGGCTTAAAATTTTGGTCTTAGACATTAATAATTCCTATTACTTATTATAGTTGGGGGAAGTTAATCCCCCATCTACTTAGATAGCTGTTACTCTCATAACTGAAGTTGTTGAATCATTTTCAATTACCCACGTGTAACGGTTATTAGAAAAATCTTTGCATGTTCTGTTATACAATTTAGAAATTCTAATCGTTCCGCCTTGGGCATCTTGTGCGTTAATTGACATTTCGTTAGCGCCTAATGCCCCATCTGCTTTATCAACTAATAAACAAACACCTTCGTTACCTGTGCCGTCTTTTTTATCATCAACGTTAAACTTGTTTACTGATCTTTGTGAAAGAATCATACCTACTGCTGATTCTGCATTTCCTGCTACTTGACAGTTAATGGTAATATTTGTACCATCTGCAAGCGTACCAAAAAATCTTTTATTTACTGGACGTCCCATTTGTTTTCTCCTTAAGTTACGTTCTAAGTAATACGCAGTGGGTCAATTCTGCATAAGTCCGTATTATACGGCACGATTTGTGACACAAGTATTTATCATTAAAAGAAAGTTACGGAAATTTAGTCATAAAAAAAGACTCGCTTTAGGCGAGCCTTTAATATAAAGTGATAGGTAGGACTTAATGATCACCTACAAGCGCCGGTACAGATCATTTCTGTGTCACCAGCGAAACCTAGCATCGGATAGTTACTTCCAAAATCCACATCTCTGTATCTCTACAGTCATGCAGTGCCACTACAGCTACTAGCCAAGTTACGTCTCTATAAACGCATTTCCTTGCACTATCTAACTAAAGGATATCTCCTAAGTTATGTATATATAATAGCATCTATGTACTAGATGTCAACCTTTTTTTTAATAAAAAGTTAATTTTTCTTATTTTTTCTTCTTTGATTAAACGTTTAAAATACCATAACGTAAGATAATCCATACCACTCTCCCTTTTACAGTTAAGTGCGTTCCTTCGCTTATGCTACTTCCGTCCTTATAGGATGAACGTACAAATATTTAGTCAAAAAAATAGGCCCCCGAAAGGACCTATTTTAAATTTTAAAGCAATATTAGCTAAAGCTAACGTTCGCTGAAGTAATAGCAACATTTGCTAAGTAGTCAGCGGCATTACCTAGAGACGATGCAGTATTTGATAATTCAATATACCCGTATCTAGTCATAAAGCTCACTACTGGTTCGAATGTTGATGGATCCATTACAACACCACTTGACATCAACGGGATGTATGGGCAGTAAAATGCTGGAGCATCTGACTCACTTGAACCTTTGTAACCAACAAGCGCCATTGAGTTATCAGCGGCGTATGTGTCTACGTATACTCTCATTGCGTTATTCAAAGTACCTGCAAACTTAGTGTTTGTTGGTGCTTCAAATGTGCCTTCAGTTGTTCTTGCAAACGCTGAAGTTGTAGCAGATTGTAGAATTGTTAACGCAAATGGGCTAACAACACAATAGTTACCTGCGCCTCTTCTTGTTCTCTGTGCGATCAAGTTAGCGGCTCTGTTGATTTGAACTGCCAATGCGGCATGTTCGTCACCAACAAATGTTGCTGTACCTGATACAGCGGCTTGGTTGTATGTTTGTACAGCCGTACCACTTAGTGAACGTAAAGAAGCAAGTACTTCTTGGTCGATTTCAGCGGTAATTTCTTGTGCAAGAGCCGCCATAATCTCAGCTTCGACATCAATGCCGTGCTGTGCTTGTGCATCCTGTGCAGATTCAAAAGTCCAACGAGCTGATAGCTTACGTGTTTTAGCTTCAACTGTTTGCTTTAAGATCTGGATGCTGAGTTTGTTACCAGCTGTACCTTCAGCTAAACTAGTACCTTGTGCTTTACCAGCATCGGAACCAGCCTCGTTACCTGAATAACCAATAGCAATTTTGAATGGGCTTAGTGCCTCATCGCCTGCTACTGCATCATCAGCGGTATCTGAATAACGTACTCTTAATGTGTGGATTTGACCCACAGGACCTGTCATCGGTTGTACACCAACAAGTTCATTTGCAATCACTGTTGGCATTACACGTCTGATAACTGGTAGGATAACTCTGTTAAGAGTTGCGACATTACCGGCAGTAGTCGATCCAGCGGCTGATGTTTCTGACAAATACCTTCTAGTATTTTCAAGTGTAGTGCCCATTACAGATTTTTTGTTTCCGTGAAGGCCTTCCATCAATGCTGTTTTCGTCTCTTGCCAGCGACTTTCTAGTAGTTCTGACATAATTATCTCCTTAATTTAATCCAGCTAAACGACGGATGTCGACGACATTCTCGTTTTGCTTTTGTCTACTAACGTTAGTTTCTTCTTTATTGCCTGTTATTTCTTTGCCTTCTACTAGTTTTGCCTTCTTCTTCGCTGGACTATTACCCTCAATTACTGTTGGTAGATACTTATTAAACGACGATTTTAGTTTCGAAGTTTGAATAGATTCCAGTAAGTCTGACATTATCTCACGTTGATCTTTGCCTAATGGCGCAATCAATTCGTTCATAATTTCCGAACGTTGAACTGACTCGTTAATTTTTTTAATTTCAGCTGATTTAGCTTCTGTTAAAGTTGTAGTCTTGTCAACAATCTTCTTAGCTTCTTGTAACTGTCGATTTTTAGTATCGACAACTTTAAGAAGTTTAGCTGTTTCACTCTTTTCATTCAAGTAGCTGTTAGCATACTCTGATGCAAAAGATTCAAACAACTTACGACCGAAGTCATTTTGTCTTGCAACTTCAATATCTTCTTTTAATGAAGTAATTTCTTTATTCAAGTTCTTACTTACAGTTTCAGATACTAACTTTGCACTCTTTTCAATAAAGTTTGACTTAACCTTATTGAAGTGTTTTTTAGCTTCACGTACTAAACGTACTTTTGTTTCAGCTAGGTCCTTTTTGTCTTCGTAAAATTCGTTAATTTCTTTAGCTAGAGCCTCTACAACAAATTCTTCAAGCTGTCCAAACTTAGTAGACATAACTTTTTGATCTTCGTGTAGCTCAGAAACTTCTTTTCCTAACTGTTGCATTACAAAACTCTTTAGTAGATTTGCGTTTTCACGCATTGCTACTGCATATTTTGCTTTAGCTTCAGCTAGTTGTTTGCGATCGTCTGCAAACTCTGATATTTCTGCTTGAAGTCTTTCAGACACCATAGAGTCAACAGCTTCCACCATTTGACTTTTATCGTGTTCATACTTAGAAGCAAATTCTTCACGAAGTTCAGCAGTTACCTGCATTCTATTCGCTTTAATTTTGCTTTCCCAAGCTTCTTCAATTTGGGCCCTGATATCTTCAGAAACAACATCGTTTTCAAAGAGTGTTTTCAGTGCATCTATCATACTATTTTCTCCTAGTTTACTGGAGTTTGCTGATTATGTTAATCAGCGATTCCTTAAGATACTTTTGTGCCTTTGGATCGTTTTTTGTTGCCTGTGCTAATTCATATGCCTGGTGCCCGCCTCGAGCATTCATTAAGTGTTCGTAAATTGCTGTTGGATATGCTCCAGGAGCACTTGGCTGAGCCACAACGTCCACTGTAATAATTTCAAAATCCGATACATCACCGGAGTCTGTAACTTCACCAGAGCCCCTACTGGAAACACCAAGTTTTACTCCGCTATTAAGCATTGTTTCTACTAGTTTTCCCATAGGAGTTGGTAATATTTTTAGTTTACCATAACCGTTAGCATCTTCCATCCACATTTCTGTGATCATGTGTGATACACGGTCTAGGTTAATATTAAGGCCTTCTGGATGATCTACTTCCCCGAGTACACTGTATCCTCCTGTAACTTGATCGTTAAGAGTTTTGACAGCCCTACCAATTTCATTGACAGGATACACACGCTGATTAGCATTGCGTACTCCGCCTTGGATGCAAATACCTTTCATAAAAAGGTCCTTGCCATCATTAGCAGTTTCTACGACGATCTTCGCCTGGTCGAATGTCAAGTTCTCACGTAAGTTTAACATCTAGTCTTCCTTATTTGCCGACAATTGATTTTTTATTGTCTGCTGTATCGCCTGCGCCTTTTTTCTCAGCACCGTGGCCTTTTGACATTGGTTTCATTGCTTTCCCTGCTTTACCGCCTGGAACGTTTATGTTGCCCATGTTGTCTTCCTTAGGACTATTACCAGCTAAACCGCCAGCTGTCCCACCTGGACCAGCTTCGCCACCTGCAACTATATTTGCTGAGGTACCGTCACCCATTTTGTTAGCGCCTGCTACTGTACTTTTTGCATTCGCGCCGTTATCGCCGCCAATTTTTTGTGCATCTAGTCCACCACCACTTACTTTTTCAACATACTCACGCATTTGTTCTGCTTCTGATTTATTAGCTTCGTCAACATCTTCATCTGATGCTTCATCAACTTCTTCGTCAGTTGCTTCTTCCATGCCAAGATTGACACTCTCTTCTTCTGGAGCGTCTTCTTCTTCCTCGTCGTCACCGCCTTCGGAATCTTTATCGTCATCCTTTGAGTCCATGGAGTCTCCGCCCATTTCTGCATCAAATGCCGCTTTTAGTTTTTCTACTTCGTCTTGCAAATCACTAATGTCATCAGCCATGTCATCTGGTGAACCTGGCTCACCTTCGTCATCCATGCCCATTGGATCTTCTTCGCCTTTATCAGCGCCAATATCCATTGCCATGTCATCGCCTTGATCCATATCCATTGGATCTGCTTCAACTTCAAATTCGTCTAAATCAAAGTTTTCATCTAAGTCTTCATCTGACTCATCTACTTCTTCGTCTTTAGCTTCGTCGACTTCTTCATCATTTGATTCGTCTACTTCTTCGTCAGTTGCTTCATCTACTTCTTCATCTGTAGCTTCATCAACTTCTTCGTCAGTTGCTTCATCAACTTCGAGTTCGTCTTCTAATACTTTTTCGTAAATTTCTCTGGACTTTTCAACAACTATTTCGTGAAATAATTCTTCCGCGCCAGTACGGTCTTCGTTAACTAACTTTTCGAGCATTTCCTCGAACTTGTTACGATCTGCCATTTTCTTTCTCCTAATGAAATGTTATGTTACCTAAGGTTAGGCTGTCAGTTGTATTTACTCAATGTACGAAATATGGGTGTATAATAGGCTCAAAATGAGTCATTTTGAAATATAAGCAGAGATATTAAAGGATTTAGCAAAATCTCCAATGGCAATATGACTTAAATTAGCAAAATTTGCAAATGGTTCTGGTATGTAAGAATCCTTATTCTCTAACACTCTTATATATCTCTTTTGAGGAGATTTCTGGATTACACTACAAGTTTGACGTAACCAATTGCCATAATATGTTGCTCCGTCGTCCTCTCTTTTATAGTTTGCTGTACTTGAATATATATTATTCACCCTTTTATGTTCAGGTCCTATGCCTCTATAATCAAATCCCAATATGTATATTACAGAATGGTCGTGTATTGCCGCAAGATGTAATGCTGTTGGACCACTACTCCATCCCATACTCGGATCAAAGTAATTAAAACTTGTATAAGGTTCAAATGCTTTATTGTAATTTGTCCATACTTGGTTAGTATGATGATATCTACTCATATTAATTTCATGGATCATTTTAATATCCACAGCAACTAAGTAGTCAACAGTAGTTTCTCTATATACTGCATTACATGCATATAAAGTTCCGTATTTTTTTAATGGGTCTATTGGGATAGATTGACGACTAGTGCCATTACCTAGTACAAAAGCTATACTCAATTATCATACTCCACCGGCCTCTGCATCAGCCTTTATGCCATACATTTGTCTAACAAACAAGAGTTCTTTCTCTTGCTCTTCTGTATGTAGCTCTGCGGCTTTTCTTGCACGGTTTATCTGGCGAAGTGTTAACTTAGTTTTACGTGTATCATCTAGATCTACCGGAGATTGATCTAGCTCAGGCTCATAACGTTTGTCATCCACTGGTTCTAAAGTTTCTTTATCAAAATAAAATAGTTCACGTAGTATCATAGTAGTATTTATACAGTTACGTCAGTATTACCTTCAGCTCCCGCATCTCCTCCAGTTGGTAGTTCTGCACCAGCATCAGCTGTACCTCCTTCGATAGGACCCTCAGCATCAGGTGCTTCGTCTTCCATGCCGCCAATATCTCCAGCAATTCCTGCACCGCTAATACCAGCGCCTCTCATTTCGCCTTCTGCATCAGCTGGCATTGGATCTAAAGTTTCATCGTTTTCTTCACGCCATAAACGTTCATTTTCTGCAACTTCTTCTGCCGACATTCCTAAAAATCTTTTCATCGCAAATCTATTTGAAATATATGGTATAGCAACCATCTGTGTAAATGTTGGAATACGTGCATTATCAATTTCAGATTGTCTATAACTTGCAAAGTTTTGTGGTGGTTGGAATCTTAAATCAAACATTGCTGTATCAATATTAATTCCTTTTTCTAATACATAACGTTTAAATTCTTGATTTAGTTCCTCTACAACTAAATTTTGTAATCTTTCGCAATACGTATTAAATCTTAATTCTTGTATATATGCTGTTCCTACTCTTCCGTCGTTGTATTGTGCGGCTGAATCATCTGCACCAGTAGGTAGATAGCTTGAAGGAATACGCAACCCACGAACCAACTTGTTAGTAAAGTATCTAAGGTCATCAATTTCTCCTAGGTTAGTACCACCAGGTAATGTTTCTACCTTAGATCCACGACCTTCAGCAGTTTGTGGAAAGAAATAATCTTCATTAATTGATAAAGGATTGTAACTACTGTCTATAACATTAGTGCCTCCGCCTGTACTACTTGGGATCCTGCGTTGGTGGATCTCAGTTTTTACACGCTCAACAAATTGCATCGCTAAGTGCGATGGCATATTGCCGACATCTACATAGAACACCCTGCGTTCTGGAGCACGTTGTACCCTGTAGATGATAATAGCATCCTCTAGTAATTCTTTTTGTTTATATACTTTAAATATAGTTTCTAATAAACTATTACCAAACGGATAATTTTGATCTAGTCCTTCACTTAAACTTAAATGTACAATATTATCTGCATCAACCGAAATTTCTCCGTCTTCAGTACTAAATCGTGATCCTGATTGTTGTGGAGCATTTCCTACCATACCTCTAACACCACCAGCTGGTTGATAGTTTCCACCACCGCCGTTTATATTTCCACTTGTTACATGTGGAGTAGTAGCAACCATATCCTTAAAGTTTAAATTAAAGTTTTTAATAACATATTGCTCTGGAGTTTTTCCTTCGCTTTCGTTTACAATAATTCTGTTAACATTTGCACCGTCTACATGGAATAGTTTTTTAGTTTCTGGATCTCTAATAAAAAATTGATCACCATACTTAAAACAGTTCCTTAGTATTCTAAACATACGTGTTTCAAATTTGTTTAACTTACACCATTGCTGTAGATATTGCTGTATGATAGTAGTTTCTGTATTTGTAGATTTCTTTTTGAAGTCTATAGTAAATGGGGTTCTATTCTGTGAATTTTGCTGTGAACAGAATTCTGCTAAGATATCAAGAGCCGCATTAACTTCTGAATCCATATCCATAGTGTTATACTGCCCATAACGTTCAACTCTATTTGGGCTACCTACATAAACATCAGGTAAGTATGAACTATAATTAGTTCTTGCTGGACCTGGATTTCCGCCACCTCTTCCGCCACCTAACGGCGAGTAGCTTCCTCCCATGTTATCACCTGTTTGAACAGGTGTAAAATATTTCTTCCAACTCATATAATTTTCCTAATTATAGTCACCACTTAAACTTCTGTAACCTTGTTTGTTTATAACATTACCTAAACGTAGTACTTCTAAGATACTTGCATTAGTAGTATTTAACATCGTAAGCTGATCTGAGCTACCCGATCCGGACCCGCTACCTCCCGGTAATTTAGTATTACCAGCATTATCGCCTTTATAAAAAGGTAACCAACTATTATCTTTAGTCAATTCATCATTAATTTTTCCAAGAGCATCGCCCAACCGTTCCATTTGCTTTGCGTATTCTTTTAACCCACTAGCATCTAAATCATCACCAAACTTTGATAAACCTTCTAATGCAGTACCACTTAGTTTTACATTGTCAATAGCTGTTGCATCAATACCTTTAAATTTATTTAAACCTTCAACAATTTTATCAAAAGGTGAATCAGCACCAAAGAAACTAGTAATACTATCTAGTACCCCACCAGCAGTAAGTGATATTAGTGCAGGTCCTAGTAATCCAAGTGATGTAGAAATTTCTGCAAAGTTTGCCGCGCCTTTCATGTTAGCCATTTTTTCAACACCTGCGGCAATCTTTTCAACACCGTCTCCGGCCAATGAAATACCTTTTCCTGCAAGTGTTATTGCGGCGCCAGTACCAATAAGCATAGCTGTAAATACTGCGGCACCAATTGCTACTGGTCCGTTTGCAAACATTTTTAATATTGTAGTAAATGCTTTAAATCCTAGATATACAACACCACCAGCCGCAAGCATTGCACCTAATCCAGCTAGTCCAGCGCCTATTGTTGCTCCTGCAATCATTTTAAGTATGTCACCAAGTGCTGTAAAGCCGTTATCGGCAGCCATATCTGCACCATTTCCACCACCACCTGGTGGTCCTTCTTGTTTTACAGCCTTTTTACCAAATATAGCATCCATAGCCATTTGTTTTAATCCACTAAGTGCTGAACTAATATGAGGTTTCATTAGTTCTCCTAGTTTTGATAATCCTTTTGACAAATATACTCCTATGGTTTCCATAAGATTACCTTTTTCAAATGCTGTAACAAGTCCTTTTAGGTGTTTGGAAAATGTATCAACATACCCTTGTACAACAACCATATCAAATCCACTTAGTGCATCTCCAACTGATACTAAAGCATCTTCAACTGTAGCAAACACTCCTGATTTTATTAATGCATCTGTTATCTTATTCTTAAGTTTTTGAATTTCTGTACTAAACGCTGTTAGTTTATCTCTTCTATCTTTAGCCGCCTTTTCTTCTTTTTTTCTAGCGGCTTCTGCTTCTTTATCAGCTGCCGTCATCTTTTTCACACTTAAATCAACGGCTGTGCCAATAGTATTAAGTTTTTCTGCAAGCTCGTTACCTTGCTTAGCCGAAACAGCCAAGTTCTTCTTAACTGCATCTGGCATAGCGTTGTACGCTACTTGAGCATCAGACATTGCCTTATCAAATGCTTCTTGTGAAATTGTGCCTTTTTTCAGTTGTTCAACCATAGTACCTAGTTCAGGATTTAATTTTAATAAGGCCTTACCCATCATAGTTGTTGGAACACCGTTAGTGACTACCATATCAGCAAGAGCATCACCAATCTCTTTATTTTTAGCAGTATAAAATGCTACAGTATTTCTTACTGCTTCTTCTTGTTTTCCTAATGTTTTTACATATGCTTCAAAGTTTACGTCTGCAGATCTAGCATCCATTTGATCAGCAAGTTCTCTTCTTGACTTACCTGTTAACTTAGACAGTCTATCAAGTTCTAGTACGTATGCTCTAGCACCGTCAGTTTGTTGCTTTGAAGTCATTTGTTGAAATCTAGCACCTCTAGCCTGAATCTTCATGTAGTCGGCGGTAAACTCGCCCACTTCAGACATTGTTAATCCTAAGCTAGTAAATTGAGACGAATTTTTTGCTAGGGTAGCTTGTAGTTTACCAAATTGTCTTACACCGGCGCCGCCGTTCATATTTAAACTTGCAAACACTTCTGAACTATTCATAACAATGCTTTTAAAGCTATCCATATCCATAGCAGTTGAGGCCGCAATTTTTCTAAATTCTTGTAAGCCTCCACCTACATCAACACCTACTGCTGACAACTCTCTAAAGTCTTCAATTTGATTATCTATTGTAGATACTAATAACTGTCCAATAGACGCTAATGGTCCACCAAAAATAGGTATTGCACTAGCCGCACCTGCAATGTGACTAGTAAAGTCACTAATCTTAGTTCCACCAGTTAATAACTCCCCAGCTAACCCTTTAGCCGCACCAAATACTTGGCCAATACCTCGAGATAATGCATTACCTGCATTATCAGCTGACTCTTCTAATTCGTCTAATTCTTTAGATGTTTTTCCAGTTTGTTTAGCTAGGTCTAATAGAGAGTCTTTAGCACCTCCGGCACCTCCGGCTCCTCCTCCACCACCGCCGCCCTGTTGCATAGCTTTAAGTAGCTGTTTTAAAGTTGCTTCGGTGGCCGCGTTCTCGAGGTTTACTTCCTCTTGACCAATAGTACCTGTAACTTCTGCCATAAATTATCAATCCTATTAAGTACGCACATAAATATAAAAGATACATACTTGTATAATGTATTTATACGGAGAAAAACATGATTGAAAATAATGCGCCGGGCGTAACACAAATAACTGCTACAGGTGCTAACCCTTTAAAGAAATACTTTAGACAACCTAAATTATATATTACGTTGCCTAGCAAAGGTAGTTGGTATCCGTCAGGATCAATTGCAATGTCTGAAAATAACGAACTACCAGTGTTTCCAATGACAGCTAAAGATGAATTAACTTTAAAAACACCAGATGCACTACTTAACGGAGCGGCAACTGTTGAAATTATACAAAGTTGTATTCCAAATATTAAAGATGCGTGGTTAATGCCTAGTATTGATGTTGATGCATGTTTAATTGCAATACGTATTGCATCTTATGGTGAGCAAATGGATCTTACAATTACACCACCAGGCACTAACGAAGAAAAAGTATTTGGTTTAGATCTTAGACAGCTATTAGAAACTATGGGTCAATTTAATTTTGTTGAAGATGTTCCAATGAAATCTAAAGATTTTCAAGTCAAAGTTAGACCTGTAACTTACAAAGAATTTACAGCCGCATCGTTGTCTACGTTTGAAGAACAAAGAATGTTTACTATTGTTAATGATGCTGAAATGCAACAAGAAGAAAAACTTGAAAAGTTTGGACAAACTTTTACTAAACTTAGAGATCTTACAGTTGGTATTATTACTGATAGTATTGTATCAATTACTGTTGAAGATAATGTAGTAACTGATAGATCACATATTACTGACTTCATTAGTAATTCTGATAAAGAAGTATTTAAAGATATTACAGATCATATTGAAATACAAAAAGAAAACTTTGCTGTTAAACCAATGACAGTTAATTCAGACCCGGAGCAAATTGCTAATGGCGCACCAGAGACTTACGAAGTGCCCATTGTATTTGATCAAGCAAGTTTTTTCGGATAAGGATCATCAACTGGTCAATTGACGAGATCCTAAGAGAAGTAGATGACCTAAAAGGACAAGCAAAAGAATTCCGGCATTCAATCTTAAAATTGATGTGGTATATGCGAGGTAGTATTAGTATGGACGAGGCATTTATGCTTAGTCACGAAGATCGAAGTCTTATCAATGACATTGTTAAAGAAAATTACGAAGATACTAAAAAGTCCGGATTACCGTTAATTTAAACATCCATTAGTGGTGCTGGTGGTACCGGAGCTGGAGGTGGTCCTCCAGGAGGTATTGTTGAAGCAGTTACTTTAGTTGCTCCTGGCACCTTTGGCGCTCCTACTGGTGGTTTCTTAGTTCCTAATAGCATTGCTTTTACTTCTGCCGCAACACCAGCTTTTTTAATTTCATCTGCAAGGCTTGTTAACATCTTTTCACTAGCCTTTATGTTGTCCATACCGCCACTGTAATTTGCTTTTGATTTTTCATCAGGTGATACTTTTCCATCTTTATTGACGTCTGCATCATCAAATCCGTCACCATCTGCATCCTTTGGAGCATCTCCTGCTTGTGCATCATCTTTTGGTATTGGATCGCCTGTGTTATCGTCCTTGCCGTCACCATCTGCATCTACCGGTTTGTCCGCTGTAGGCTCGGGTGCTTTTGTCTTTGGATCTAGTTCAACTTTATTAGATTGACCAATTGATACAATTTGTTCGTCAGCTAATCCATTATCACTAAGTATGTTCATTACAGCTCCAGTATCAGTTGGACTACCAGCGCCTTTCCATGCTTTCATTAATTTTTCTTTTGTTACTTTATTAGCAAGTTGCTTACCTGCGTCTTTAACACCTGCTACAGTTTTACCTATACCTTTTTGAGCCGCGGCTCCTACAGCATCAACACCTTTGTTTACAGTTTTAAGTAGACTACTTCCTGCACCCATTGCGGCTTTGCCAATTTTACTACCAATTGAGTTTGGATTGTCTAAAGGTAACTCACCTTGTTTAGGTGGTGCTTCTGCAATAAACTGCTCAAATAAATGTGTGTATGCTTCTTCGTAGTCTATAGACTCAGTATTTTTAACACCTTGTCCGCCTTTAAGATCTAATTCTCCTTGTTCAGGTTTTCCTTTTATAACTTCCGCAGTTGCCAGGGCACTACCTATAGCTACTGCCGCTGTAGCTTGAGCAATTTTCTGTAATGTAGTATCAAGATCTGTTGTCATGCTTCCTGATGTATTAGGATTTAGAACATCTCCCCATATTGTATCTTTAAGCTCACCATCAGGTAAATTTTCTAAAATTTGCTCTAATTCTTTTGTCATAGAATTTGGCATCATTACTGCTTTTTCAAGTTTATATACAATATTACCATCAGCATCTACACCTTCAATGCTTACTTGAGCAGTTCCACCATATACCGTTCCGTCATCTAAAGTTTTAGTTACGTTTGATTTAAACACCTCTCCAACTTTTACATTCTCAGGAACACCATCTGCTTGTAAATCATCTCCAACTTGTATTGAATTTTCTGCTGACATATTAACGCCTAAATATTCATCTTGGGCAATAGCTCTATCTAAACCTTGCAACCTTTGTATTTCATCAATATTCTCTTGTGTTAAGCCTGCATCAAGTAATTTTTCTGTATTAGCTGTTACCCATTCATTGTCAGGATAGTCTGCAGAATTTATTCCATTAGCATTTAATTGCTCTGCGTCTATCTTTGCAACAACTTCTGTTTCAAGCTCGCCAGTACCTACACCGTCGGCATCCTTAACTTCAGAGCCATATTTTCTTATCTCTGTATCGGTACCTTTGATATCAAATTCTGATTGAACTTGGTCAATAGCTCCTTTTAAATTTTCAGCATCTGGTGCAAGCTCAAGTATCTTAGCATCTAGTTTTGCTAATTGATCAGTAGCTAACTTACTAGCGTCAGCATCAAGGTCGCTTTTTATAATTTCTGCTAAAGCACCTCTTGTTTGTACAAGGTCTTTAGCTGATTCTGCATCAAGGTCAGTAATACTTGTTGCGTCCATTGCACTAAGTCCATCAACATCAATTTCACCTGAAGCACTATTAATAAGTGTTTGTGTAACATCACCTGGTAATAAGTCTTTAATAGCACCGCCTAGTGCGCCTGCAACAGCACCAATTGCCGCTCCCTTAACGCCTTTACCAACTGCTGTAGAAAGTTTATCACCTTTCATAGTATTGTTAGCCATCTTAATAAAGAAACCAATTGCCGCACCACTAAGTATTCCGCCACTTGCAAATGCAAGCAATGATGTCATTGCACCAATAATAAATGCACTCTTAGCAGGACTTTCTTTTGCAAAGTCTCCCCAAGATTCAATTCCCTTAAGAACTTTTTGACCTACTGGATTACCTTGTAGTTGTTTCTTTAATTGTAATTTAAGTTTTTCAAACTGTGCATCAAAGTTTTTAATTGGTCCGCTGTTTTGTGCTTGTGTTGCTAACTTGTTAAGTGTATCAGTTATCTTTGCAGTTTGTTTAGCAATACTGCCGCCTGCTTTACCTAATACAGTTTTATTATTACCGCCGGCAGCCGCACTTGCTTCTGCAGATGTAAAGATAGCATCAATTTGCTTAGGAGTAAGTTCAGCTTCTAAAAGTTTACTATAACTTTCCATTAATGGCCAAAGAGTTTTCTCCCAAGTACCAATATGTATACGCTGTGCTTCAGTAAGCACATTCCAACTTTCATTTAGAATAGTTTGTGATTTTAAATTATAATTTGTAATTTCTGTAACTTGCATTATAACATTCCCGCTAGTGATTTCTTTTGAGCATCATTCAATTTATCAATTTTAGCCTGCAATTCAGCAGTTATTTTGCCTGGTTTTCCACCTGCATTGGCTTTTGTACCAGGTGCATTAGTTGTAGTACCACTTTTTGATCCACCACCTACACCTGAATTACCAGTTTTAGCTTGCATCTTATCTAATATACCGCCACCACCTGCAGGAGCTCCGCCACCACCTGGTGGAACTGGTTTGCCATCTTTGCCTTTAGGTGCTGCCGCCGCGTTACCGCCTGTAAGTTTATTACGTGCGGCCTGTTTCAATACATCCATAATTGTTTTCTTAGGAAGTATACCATCAGGTAACGC
>Ga0209634_1000069_pt1 | contig 96664 bp, 88 predicted proteins | sample LinPmetageLP40_FD_184043 | JGI IMG/M metagenome (GOLD analysis project Ga0209634, IMG submission 184043) | Marine viral communities from the Pacific Ocean - LP-40 (SPAdes) (version 2) | ecosystem: Environmental > Aquatic > Marine > Oceanic | place: Pacific Ocean | collected 2010-08-26
GGCTCTAATTGTGAAATTAAGAAAGGATTGTTTACGTATCAAGGATTTCTCACAATCTAAGATTGATTGAGAATGAGGAATGCTACTTCTAAAGATGCAATTTAGGGTAGAAAAAGCACATTTCTTGACGAAAATAAGGCACAGGCAGTAGCCTCCCCCTTGATCTTCAGAGTTTGCGAATTGTCGCACCTGCTGCCCGCAGAAGATCAATCAATGAGGAGAATTTTAATGAATACTTTCAAAAGTGCCCTTCTTGGCGCCACTGCCCTCACTGCCGTCGCTTCCGCAAGCTATGCGGCAGGCGGAAACGAAAGCTATACAAGCCAGACAGGGAACGACAACACCCTTGCGATTGAGCAGATCGGCGGCAACCTCGCCGGTGATAGCACTCCTGATCGTACAATTACTCAAAATGGAAACGATAACGAAATTGATCTTTTCCAAGAGAACTTGGGGGGCACTAACCGAATTGGTGCCGGTGCCGCGATTGGGGGCAATCCAATTGGTCAAGGCGTAGATCAGATTGGCAATAATAACAAACTGGACGTGAGCCAGTCAGGTAAGTCCTTGGATGTATTTGACATCCAACAGACAGGGGGGGCGGCCGTTGAGTCAAACGTAACAGCGATCACTCAGACAGGTGAGAACAACACCGTAAGCAATATTAAGCAAACGTTTGATGGGTATGGTAGCTCCGATGCTAACGAAATCACTATTCTGCAAAGCGGCTCACGGAACTTAATCGGTAACACTTCGTCCGGTCCGCGTGGAGATGGCAGCGGTATTACGCAGATTGGCAACGGGAACTCTGCTACGGTCGATCAAAGCGGAAAAAGCCAGTCAGTCTACACTTTAAAACAGCAAGACACTATAAGCGGGGCTGGATCGAATATTGCCACGATCACTCAATCAGGCAATGTAGGTACCGGCGATGGCAGTCACGTTCAACTGGTCGACCAATACAATTACGGGTTTCTCGACAATACTTTGTCGATTACCCAGGCCGTTACCGGCAATGGTAATAATGGCAAAGGTGCATTCTCCGGTGCCGTAACTCTTGGTGTTACTGGGGGGTTGCTGCTTGGCAACCAGTCCTTTGCGGGCCAAGCGGGTAGCGGAAACGATCTGATTTATTCGACCGTTGGTGAGGCCAATAAATTTGGCTTTCTTCAGCAGGGGACTGGGAACACCATCGACAGTGTCAGCAACGGCGTAGGCCAAGAAGTAGCGATCCGGCAAACTGGGAGCGACAACGAGACCTATGGCATTCAGACAGGGTCTCACAACTCTGCTGGCATCCAGATGGATGGGAACCGCAACTTTGTTGACTTTTTCCAAGACAGCACCGCTGGGGCGATCGCTGATGGCAACAAACTCGCCATTGTGATCGCTGGGCACGACAATGAACTCACATCAACGCAGACCGGGCTGAACAACATGGCTGGGTTGGATGTGACCGGTAACCGAAACCATCTGGATGTGGATCAGAGAAGCGCTGCTGGCGGCAACACAATGAATGTCATGATCGCTGGCAACGATAACAACAACTTCCCGACCACCAATCCCCTTGCCGGAGATGCAGATTGGGCGCGGAACAGCGGCCTGGCGCTGAGCCCCACATTCTCCACTCTTAATCAAGGAGACCTTTCTCAGAACGGCGACGGTAACAGCCTAACCCTCAATGTTATGGCCGACAGAAACGCTTTCGCGATGCTTCAAGATGGCACCGACAACGAAATTGTCGGCGAAATCTCTTGGGGCTCTGACAACCAAGCGGTCGTTGCGCAGATCGGCTCTAATAATGTTGCTAATTTCACCATTGCCGGGATCGGCAATGTGACTGGTATCGTTCAGCACTAACGGACGAGATGTAAAGCAGTCTGGAAGGGCGGGTCAGTCGACCCGCCCTTTCTTTGTTATCGCGCGATTGGTACCGTTTGGTGATGTCAGCTGGACGCCGGATATCGACCGCGGCGAGCATACTGATGATCTAGGCAACGCCGTACCTCCGGGCGGAAGACCTGTATCGTAGCTGCGTATTCTCAGTGCCAGAGAGAAGCTGCCTTGTTCGTCGAGTTGAGAAACCGGGTGCAGAGTTCCTTGGCCGCCTCAGGGGAAACAGCGGTCTCCAGATTCGATGTAGCCTCGTTCCTTAAAGCAGCTGCCTGACTTGCGTGGCTCGCTCCATGGCCTCACTTTCGATCGGATCACTGACAGTGTCTGGCACCAGTTTTCCAAGCTTGAGCCGGGTCCGATCCAGCGCGGCGTCAAGCCGCTCTGCCATACCATACAATAGCTCCAAAGCGCGGCCTTTGGGCAGTCCGGCAGCGCGCGCTTCGGCTTCATAGTGGCGAGGTACTATCTCGTCGATACCGTAGTGGCCGTCGATCGACATGGCGAGCTGATAGCGTTTCCGTTGCAATCGCCCTGCGCGCACGATCGGGGCGATGCTTAATATATCATAGAGAGGCGCCAGCCTAAAACGCCCTTGGCGCCCGAGATGGAGGCTGAAATTTTTGGCATGCCCATCCGAGGCACCGATCAGGTAAAAGAAAATCTGCGCGCGAAAGAATGTCTCTCGATCCTCGATGGGCGCATCGGATTCCCGCAGCAACTCCATTATCTGCCCGATACCAGGGCCACCGGCCTTCTGGTATTTCCTCGCGGAGGGGTACCCTAATGACTGACAGATATCCTCCTGAGGCAGGCGCATCAGTTTGTCCCCTCGCCACTCCCGATCAAAGCGCTCAACCGACAGAACCATCTGATCGGGAAGGGTGATCTTCTCGACATGCGCGGCAGGCAACCCGATTTCACGTGCGAGGGTCATACAAAACAATTCATTCTCGACACTGTCGCTTAGGTCGATTTGGTCCGGACCGGGGAGAACCCCCATAGGCGTTTTGAAAATATGGCTTGTTGGTGTGATGCCGCGCGGCTTGGCCCACTGACTATCCACTTGAAGGTAGGCTGTCTTTTCTTGCGCACCGGCGATGGAAATACGAAAATCATCGTCGTCGCCCTGTGCGAGTGGCGCTGCTGCGAGGTTCTTTAGGTCAGCTACCATCTCCTCTTCCGAGATGATGCGATACAACATGTCTTGTTTTGCTGGGTCCTCCCCCATTGGTAGAAACTGAAGCGCCCCTACACAATCGCGCCCCAATACCGACAGTAGTGAGTATACATCCTGTCCGGCAGCGCCGACGCGTGCGGCGATCTTCTCCCGCAGATCTCCTTCTGCATCAGGCAAAAGGTTATCGAAGGCGGCAACCACCGGATTGCCATGCCATTTCGCCTTAGACAGCGGCAGTACGCTGGCCACAGGAAAGGCCGTGTCGGATTCCAGCCAGTCAAAATTATAGGTGAAGCCGATTGCGCCATCCGCTCCCCGTGTCAGGGTTCCGACTTTGGATCTCTCGTACCATACAGCAGTTTTACTTTGGCGTCTGCTGCGACCGGTGCGGGGAATGCGCGCCATTTCAGTTTATGTCTCGACCGGCCAGACGGTCTGACACGGAAAGCTCAGCGCCCATGGCTTCAAGCAGGCGCAAATAAACATCGAGACTCGCTGCCACAACGCCGTTTTCAATGTCCGAAATGGTAGATTGAGCAGTACCTGTAATTTTGCCCAATTGCTTTTGACTCATGCCCCGCGCAGTCCGCCGGGCGCGTAAAGCTGTGCCTGCCTGCCGCAGACTGCGGACGGGGTATGCGGACGTATTGCTCATGGTATTTTGATAGCTCCAAGGCGATATTTCCGATTTATAGCTTATAAGCTAAAAAATGTAAATATCGCCTATAGACTATAAGCTATCTTATTGTCCTCAACCCATATCGGCCATCGAAATGATTGCCGAAGCGCTGAACACGTTGGCCTAGATCGGATGATTTTTTGGCGGACAGGGTGATAAAAAGACGAGGATGTCGTGGGTCGGCGGCTCGACATCACTGGCAGCGTTTACATACCAGCGGCAATTCCGCAGCGGATTGATGACTATTTTACCCGGATTCTGACGACAGCTAGAGAGATTTTCTGACCCACGGGGCGCTCACGGTGCGTGTCAGCCCGATTGCTTCCTTAACGCTGGATGCTTTCCAGATAGACAAGCAGCCCTGCCAACTCACGCGGAGTTGGTGTGAGAATGCCGTTTATTTCGACCGGCACCGTATCATGTGCCATCGCTCCCCCGAACTGTGGCATGGCGCGCTCCATATTGCGCTGCTCTGGGTGCCCATAGATGTAGCTAAGTGCCTGCGCGCGGGGAAAAGTGCCGTCGTTCTTGCGGGCCAGGAGGGTCAAGTCTGCAGGAGCTGAATCAAGATCTGCCGCTAAAGCCCCGTTTCCTTTTCCTGAGGCTCCATGACACGAAACGCAGTTTTCCGCGTAGAATTTAGCGCCATCGGGTGCTTCTGGCATGGAAGGTATCGCGCAGGCTGCGAGCGCGATACCAGCACTCGCCAAGAGGAATAGAGGCAGTTTGAACGATGGCATATTTATTCCTTTACGTGGCGAAGCAAACGAAGCTTGCTCAACCATAACTACTGCGCTGTGCATTGAACATAGCGGCATAGAGGCCTTCTTGGGCCATCAGTTCCGCATGGGTGCCTTCTTCGACAACCCGTCCCTCATCGAGCACATAGATATTATCGGCATGGGTCACGGTTGAGAGGCGGTGGGCAACAAGGATGGTGGTTTTGTCCTTGCTGAGCTCGCGAATGGCGTCGCGCACCTTTTCTTCGGTGCGCTGATCAAGCGCGGATGTGGCCTCATCAAGCAACAAGATCGGGGCGGAGCGCAGAAACGCTCGCGCGATGGCGATACGTTGTTTCTGACCTCCTGAGAGTTGGGAGCCTTTTGGGCCCAAGGGCGCGTCGCCGCGATCGCGCATTAACTGGTCGATACCCACGAGTTCAGCTGCGCGCCAGATTTCTGCATCGGTGGCCTCAGGGCGGACGTAGCGGATGTTTTCCCAGATCGAGCTGTTGAAGATGACGATGTCTTGGGCCACCACGGAAAACGATTGGCGCAGCTTGTCGACGCGCAACTCTTTGACGGGCGCGCCGCCGATGGTGACAACCCCTTCGCTGACATCGTAAAGCCGGGCGATGAGGCTTAGAACCGAGGTTTTACCGGATCCAGTTGCCCCGACGATGGCGGTGACCTTGCCGCCCTCAAAGACCATGTTCACGTTGCAAAACAGGGGGTGTTTTTCAGAGTATTGGAAGGTGACATCATCCAGAATGATATCGCCCGCAGCGTTAAATGTCTCTTTGGCATCCGGCGCATTGGTGATGCTGGGTACTTCACGGTAAAGAGAGCGCAGGCTGTCGAGAATGATCAAGCTGGCTTGCATGCTGACAAAGAAGGCGGTGAGGCGCCGCGCCGGGTCAAAAATCAATGCCATGCCAATCATAAAACCGATGATGCCGGCACCATCCATCTCAAATCCTGGGCTGAGGGCCATGTAGCCGCCCACCCCGATGATCAAAACATAGATGATCGCGGCCAACACATCGACGGTGGGGCTCATCATCGCCTGCAGTCTCTGCAGACGAATGGAGAGATCCTTGATTTCACCGGTCGCTTTGTTGAGGCGGGCTTTTTCCACGGGCTCTTGGTTCGAGATTTTGACGGTGCGCATGCCGTTCGTCATCTCTTCGATCCCGGACATGTAGTTGCCCATCGCATTCTCGGCGTTTGCTTGTGTGCCTTTGATGCCCTGCGAGATCCGCCGAACTACAATGGTGATGGTGGGCATGACGATGATCACCAGCATGAAAAGAGCCGGGTTTTTCCAGATCAGATACCCTGAGACGGCGATGATGGTCACAGTATCGCGTACCGCGTTAACTGTGGTCTGGCCAATGAAGCCCGACAGATCCTGCGCCTGATTGACCAGCCGCAAGATGATATCGCCCGATTTTGTCCGCTCAAAAAACGCCAGATCCAATGTCATCATGTGATCAATCAGATCGCGCCGCATCTTGAACACCGCGTCGCTGGCCAGCCAGGCTGAAAGTCTAGGAACCCAGTAAGACATCACTGCGCGGAGGGAAAAAATCGCCAGCACCATGCCGCAGACCTTTACCAGCCCTGCGACAGTGCCTTCATCGAAGATCACCCTTAACCCGCTTTCAGTGAGGGCGATAAACTGCTGATAGGCAAAGCCCTGAACCAGGATCATTGCCATGACCAGGCCCAACCAAGGCGCGCGTTGTTTAAGATAGGTGGACCAGAACCAGGAGATATTGTCCTTATCTTGGTCGTTGAAGAGCGGCGCACGTTTTTTGGCTTTGGGCGCTGCTTTCGCCGTGTCGGTTTGCGCTGCTGCGGTGTGATCTTGGTCGGTCATGGTATGCTTCAGGCTTCTTGAGAGCCGGCGGATACCGTGGCGATGATATCTGTCGCAACGTTGTTCCAGGTCCGGAGTGAGGAATGGTTGCGCAGAATTTTGTCTTTTGCTGCGGCATATGCCGCGGGATCAGTATGCATTTTGTCGATAAGGGCCGCGAGCGCTATGGGATCGTTTGGATCGAAGTATTCTGCCAAATCTCCCCCCACTTCACGCAATGCCGGAGCCGTGGCGGACAGGCCGGGGGTTCCTAGCCATAGGGCTTCACCCAAGGGCAGACCGAAGCCTTCCATGTGGCTTGGGATAATCAACGCGCGGGCTTTTTGATAAAGAAGGCGCAAGCTCGCTTGGTTCGGGTTCAAGAGGAGGCGCACTTTATCTTTGATCGGTGCCACCTCTGGCCTGTCGAGATATGCGACAGTTCTCTTTCTATAGGCGCCGGCCAAGACAAACAGCGGCACAGGGCGGCCTGTTTTGTGCAGATGAAGCATCGCCTGCAGAATGCACTCAAGATTCTTACGTCCCGTCATCACCCCGACGCCTAAAAAATAGGGGGTATCTGGGATGTCGATATCGACCGTCTCGTTTGTTTCGCGCAGCTCATGTGGCAGGGGGACGGGCACAACGGGAGGGAGGTCGGGCAGATGGCCGGAGGCAGAAAATTCTTCGATTTCTGTCTTTGTGAAACGGGAATTGGTCATCACCTTCTCGGCGTGACTGATGACGATCCGATTGTCATGGGCGAAATTACGCGCAAACATGCTTTGACGGGGGTGTGCAAACTCATGCAGCGGGATCATATCGTGGATCAGCGGATAGAACCGCGGGCGGATGTTCTGCTTGTCCAACGCGACGAGGTAATCTGCCATCATTTTAGGCCGCCCGAGGGACACGAGGATTTGGTCTGAGAGATCAACTTCGCGCAGACTGCCTTCGGGGACCGCGCGGCGCCATCTGCTGAGGCAGATACGTTTCATAACTGTGCGTACAAGCGGGTAGATTGCATCGCGCAGCGGATGAGGCTCGGGAAAACTATAGCGAATGCGCATGGGCTTTGCGGCGGCCGGGATATTAGGATCGCAGACGCCTGTCTCAGAGGCCGCACCGATGTTTGGATCGACCTCAAAGAAGCGATCATGTGCCGGCGAGAAGACCACAAAGCGTATGTCAGCCGAGGAGCGGGCGAGCTCATACCCCACTTCCATCACGGTTCTCGCAATGCCGTAATATTTGAACTTGACGCCAGAAGAGAGAAATTGTTCTGAAAGGTCATAGTATATTGGGCTCATAAGTCCTCTTAACATCGTCCCTGGGGTTGAGGAACTTTAACTTGTTCTTCACTGAGCGTCACTAAGGCGGTGCTCTACCTTTCTTGGGCGTTAAGCACCAGAGTCAAGGAAGAGAACCCGACATGTACTATTTTGATATGACCGACATTCTGATCTATGTGGAGAAAGAGACCACAGTGTCGGGCATTCAAAGGGTTTCTTTTGAGGTCATCCGCCGCATGGTCGCCCGTTTGGGGGCCGACAATGTGCGGCTGAGCTATTGGGACCGGGCGCGGCGCGCCTATGTCGCCATCGATTCCAGCTTTATTAAGGACATGGAGGAGTTTTCTCCTGATGATTTGGGGCGGGTTTTCTTCGGCAAGAAGGCGCGCTCTCAGCATAATGCTGCGCCCACCTTGGTGCGCTATCGCAACAGGCCCCTAAAGTACTGGTTTTACCATAAGGTACGTGCGTATCACGCGGCGCGCGGGCATGAGCGCTACTTTGCCAAGATGGGCTCGAGCATTGAAGAATGGGAGACCTTCAAAACCCGGCGCGCGCCGCTCCAAACACAGGGGGCGGAAGAGCTCTCTCGAGAGGACGTGAGCCAGACCGCGAAGCCAGGCGATCAACTGATCATTTTAGGCGCGATTTGGAACATCGATGGGCTAGAGCCCGCCCTGCAGCGCTTGAAGGACGACAAGAACCTTGAGATCTACCAACTGGTACATGATCTGATCCCGATCATTGCGACTGAGCATATTGCGGCAGATTTCTCGGGCGAGTTTTACCATTGGTTGCTGGCATCTTTGGGGTATTGCGACCGCTTCATTGCGAATTCGCAAAACACGGCCCGCGACCTGCAGCGCTTTATGGATGAAGTCGGCCAGCAGCGCCCCATTGACGTGGTGCCCTTAGCGCAAAAGTTCAACGTGGTGCATTCCAACCGGGTCAGGGATCCTGCAAAGCCGTTCAAATCGCGTCTCAGCAGTTTGCAGGGGTTGCAGCAATCTGTGCTGAACTTGACCAAGACACCCTTTGTCTTGGTCGTGGGCACGATGGAATCGCGCAAGAACCTTTGGCGTCTCGCGCAAGCCTGGCAGCGCCTTATTCAAACCCCGGGGCTTGATGTGCCCAAGCTTGTTTTTGCGGGCAAGCCGGGCTGGTATAACGACGACTTTGAAGAGTTGATGACGGCCACCGGCAACCTGGGTGGCTGGGTGCAATTTGCCAAACGTCCCAGCGATACCGAGCTTGGGTTTCTTTATGAGAACTGCCTTTTTACAGCGACCGTCAGCTTTTACGAAGGCTGGGGCCTGCCGATTGGTGAAAGCCTGTCCTTTGGCAAGACCGCGGTGGTGGCGGATAATTCCTCCATGCCTGAGGTCGGTGGGGATTTGGTGGAATATTGCGATGCCCAGTCTATCAGCAGCATCTATGAAGCCTGCCACAGGCTCATCGCGGACCCGGAGCACCGGCGCGTTCTGGAGCAGAAGATCAGCACAAGCGCGCTGCGCACTTGGGATGATGTGGCGCATGACGTTGAGGCCGTGTTGAACCACAAGAATTGAGGCGCGACGTAACAGATATCAAATGCAAACTTTCCGCAGATATGGCATAGTCCTTCCCAAGATCACTGGCGTCACATCACCTCTCATTACTTGGACGTGAAGGCACGGCACAGCACACGGACAGCGGCAGCCGGACCTTTGAGGACCTTAATTTTGTGAACGATCAGGGCAAGAAAAGCGCATCCGCCCGCTAAGGCCAACGTGATTGCGCGCAAACAAAAGGCAGAACGAGCAATGGACATACCTCATCTCAAACGGTCCCTGCGACGCGCAGGTGTCGCTTTGCCCCTCACGCTGGCGCTGTTGATGCCGCGTCCCCTATGGGCCGAAACCTTGGCGGACGCTCTGGTCGGCGCCTATGAGTATTCGGGGCTCTTGGACCAAAACCGCGCTTTGTTGCGCGCCGCTGACGAAGATGTGGCCAGCGCCAAAGCCGCACTTAAGCCGGTGCTGCGGTGGGCCGGGGCGTTGACGCAGAGCTTTGGCAACACGCGGACCTCCAGTCTCGCGCCCTCGCAGTCCACGGACGCTCTGACCGCGTCGATCAACCTGATCGGGGAGCTGCTGCTGTATGATTTTGGCGCAAGCCAATACCGGATTGAGGCGACAAAAGAGACGGTACTGGCCACCCGCCAGACGTTGCTTGACCTCGAACAGCGGGTGCTGCTGCGCGCCGTGGCCGCCTATATGGGGGTCATTGAGGCCTCGGATGTTGTGGCGCTGCGCAACAACAACCTACGTCTCCTGACCCAAGAGTTGCGTGCTGCGCGCGATCGCTTTGATGTGGGGGAAGTGACCAACACGGATGTCGCTCTCGCGGAAGCGCAATTGGCACAGGCCCGCAGCGGGTTGGCAGGGGCCGAGGGCGCCTTGCTGCGCGCTGTCGAGGAATACATCAATGTGGTCGGGCGCAGACCCGGCAATCTCAGCCCCCCACCGCAGCTACCGAATGTGGGGGGTAACTTAGAGGCGGCCAAAGCGCTGGCGGTCCGCCGCCATCCCGCCGTTCTGGCAGCACAGCATCAAGTTGCGGCCGCACGGTTGGCGGTCAGTTCAAACGAGGCCGCGATGAAGCCTCGGGTGACGCTGCAAGGGAACTACGGTCTTTCCGAGACATTTGACAGTGAGCGCTACAATCGCAGTGGCAGTGTTGGGGTGGAGGCTGGTCAGACGATCTATCAAGGTGGCGCTTTATCCTCAGCCGTACGGCGGGCCATGGCCCAGCAGGATGCGCAGCGCGCCAATCTTCATGTTGTGAGCCGCGAGGTTTCTCAGGAAGTTGGCAATGCCTATGCGTCTTTGACCTCGGCACGGGCGCAACTTGAAGCCTCGGACCGGCAGATCCGCGCGGCACGGACCGCCTTTGAGGGGGTGCGTGAAGAAGCAAAGCTAGGCGCCCGGACCACATTGGATGTTCTGGATGCCGAGCAAGTGTTGCTGGACGCGGAATCGACGCGGGTCACTGCACGCGCCAATCTCTATATTGCGGCCTATGCCGTCTTGGCCGCCACCGGGCAGCTCACGGCGCGAGATCTGCGCCTGCCCGTGCAGCTTTATGATGCTGCGGCCTATTACAATCTGGTCAAGGACGGACCGGCCAAATATTCCAAGCAGGGCAAAGCGCTCGACCGAGTGCTGCGGGCAATTCAAAAGAACTGAAGTCTAAGGGCAGACCCTTAAGGTGGGCAGGGGGGCGAGTAGGGGCTTAGGTTACGGCCTCGAAAGCCATGCAATCAAAACGCCCCTGAGAAAATCTTAGGGGGTGCTTTGTAGCGGAGGCCAGCTTGGCGGAACAGATCTTCCCAATATGGGAACCGCGCAGTCCCTTCGCATTCTGGCGCAAGAAGATGCGAGTCTTCGTCCTTTGCGGTATCTCAGTGCTTCTCACATCCCTCTGTGTGATAATAGAAACAGTCGCCATGGAGGGCCCGGATGAATAGAAGTTTGACGGCGACCTTGCGCCAGTATGAAGCTTTCGACGTCGTCGCCGAAACTTTGCATTTTGGGCGAGCGGCTCAACTTCTAGGTGTCGCTCAACCAGCGCTGACGCAACAGATCAAACAGCTCGAAGCCGAGTTCGGCGGCGAGCTTTTGTTTGACCGAAACCGCCGTCGTGTGCTGTTGACCGAATTTGGCGAAACTGTTTTGCCAGAAGTGCGCGCTCTGCTGAGGCAGGCTCACCGCGTCGAAAATATTGCTAACGCCGCGCGCGGTGGGCGGCGCGGTCGTATCGAGTTGGCTTACATTGGATCCGCGTCCTATGCTGGCGTTCTTGGACGTGTTTTGAAGACATTTCGGGCGGGCGCGGATGTCGACCTGGTCTTGCATGAATTGGACATGGATCTTCAAATCCGCGAGATTGTCGCAGGCAGGATCGATGCCGGATTTGTGCGCTTGCCGCTCTCGGGGGTGCCAGATGTGCTGGTGACGAGGGACATTTTAGAAGAAGATATCATGTTGGCTCTTCCCAGAGGACATAGACTGGAGGGGGCGGAATCCGTGCGCATGGCCGATCTGTGCAAAGAAAGCTTTATTTTTACCCATCTCGGCCCTGATCTCGGATTTGCCGCCTGCGCTTATGCGCTGTGCAGCGACGCTGGTTTTACCCCCCACATTGCCCATCGCGCCCGACAGTTCACTGCGATCGTCAGTTTTGTCTCTGCCGGTCTGGGCGTGGCATTTGTGCCTGCTTCTGTTGCTCGTATGGCGGAGGTAGGGGTCAGCTTTGTGCGGATCTCTGATGCCACCGTAACGAGCCGGATCGGACTTGCCTATCTTGATGCCCCAACCAATCCTACCCTGCGCCGTTTGCTTGCGATCCTAGAGCCGATTGACCAGCTGTGAGAGGCCGATAAGAAGACTATGCATGCTGCCACTTGGGGCATCAAGTTCCAGGTTTTCGCGCGGTGCGGTGTGCGGATTTTTTGCCCTTTTGGCTTGATGTGCAACTGGTCTTCGACGCCCAGATATCGTTGATGCCAAGGCCAGTGATGTGTGAACCGGCGGTGAGGGTTCTGCGGCGTTCAGCTGTCGTCGGCGCGTACCGAGGAGGGATGGCGGACCAGGGATTTCACGTCGATATCCATATAGGGAAAAAGCGGAAGACCCGAGATAATCTCATGTAATCTATCAGCATTACTGACGTCGAATATCGACAGGTTTGCATAGGTGCCGGTTACACGCCAGATATGGCGCCATTCGCCGCTTTCCTGCAGCTTTTGGGAGTAGGCTTTTTCCCGCATCTTAATTTCTTCAACTTCGCTCGTCGGCATATCTGCCGGCAGCTTTACGGTCATATTCACCTGAAAAAGCATAGTTCTTATAACTCCCGTTTTCCGGCCAGATATGCCTTGCGCCAGCGGATCACCTCGACCCGCTGGAACAGACCCGCTTCGTGGAAAGGGTCGTTTTGGATGAAGGCTTCGGCCGAGGCCCTATCTTCGACATCGACCAGATAGATCCCCCCGGACGCGAAAGCACCATCGTCCGAGAGCTTCGCCCCACATGCCAAAAGAAGCGTTTGATGCTGATCTAGGTAGTCGAGGTGGCGGTCCCGCAGCTCAAGGCGAAGCGCGTGGTTGCCATCCTTATCCCATGTTTCGATCATGAAAGGCATGACCAACTCCTTTTGTTTATAGTCCCAAAAAGCCCCACAGCATGACGGTCGCGCCGAAGATGAGGCCAAGATAAATGAGGATCAAAACCATATATCCCATTACATCGCGCAGCTGGAGGCCGGAGATTGCCAAGACAGGCAGAATCCAGAAAGGTTGGATCATATTGGTCCACTGATCTCCGATTTGTACTGCAAGCGCAGTGGCCGGAATGGAGGCACCGATTTCTTTAGCCGCACCCATCATGACCGGACCCTGAACAGCCCATTGCCCGCCGCCCGATGGCGCCAATAGATTGATTAGGCCGCCTGATAGGAACGACCAGATTGGCAAGGTTTCAGGTGTGGAGATGTTAACGAACATCTGGGCGAACGTCACCAGCAGGCCAGAGCCTGTGAGGATGCCTAAGATGCCCGCATAGAAAGGGTATTGAATGATAATCCCCGCCACGATTGTTACACCGTCACCCAGTGCCGCAAGGTATCTGGCTGGGGAGGCAAAGAGCAAAATCCCGAGAAAGAGAAAAATAGTGTTAATGATGTTGAGGTTAAGCGAGCCGCCCGTGACAAAATGGTTTGCGGCGTAGACGAGGCCGAGAAGGCCAATCGCAATACCGGGAAGTGGACTATTGTTCATGCGGTCTGCGATAGAGCGCACGGCGTCGCCTGCGGCTGCGGCAGCTGGTGAGGGTGCCTCGGGTTTGGCTTCAATGACCTTGGACGGATCCTTGGGGTGCAGCCAAGCATTGAAGAGGGGCAGAGTCAGGACGATGACGAGGCTGGTTATAAGAAGGACCGGCGAAAGAATGGTCTCGCTGATCGGGACAATTCCGATGTCTGCCTGCAAAAAATGCCCTTCGGTTGCAATGAGCAGTGGCACGGAACCGGACAGGCCAATGCCATAAAGTGCAAACCCCGAATAGGCGGCAGCAATAACCAACGGATAGTGGAGGCCTTTGACGCGTTGGCCAAGTTCGCGCGCGACCAAGGTGCCAATTACGAGGCCAAAACCCCAGTTGAGCCAGCTTCCAATCGCGCCGACCAATGTCGCAACGATTACCGCGGTCGCGGGCTTTTCCACTTTAGAGACAAAAAATACCAAAGCCGCGTTCACGGGCGGTGATTTGGCCAGAAGGTATCCAGCAAGCAGGATAACGGTCATTTGCATCGAAAAGGCGAGAAGGTTCCAGAAGCTTTCACCCCAATAGGTTGCCGTCTGAATGAAGCCGGCCCCCTCTACCACCATCGCAAGGCCAATGGTTAAGAATGTCAGCCCAAAGGCGATGACCAGCGGGTCGGGTAGGTAGCGCCCTATCAGCCGCGTGAAAAAATTGGCCAATGCGTTCATATCAATCCTCCCTTGATATAATATGTAATGTTTGCTTATCACTCGGCCTGTGTGATAATCAAACGGTAATTGATGGTGGGGTGGTGCATATTTGGCTTCTTCGTGGGAGGTGGCGTCGTGGGTCTGCCGTTGCACGTCTGTTCATTAGCGCATGAGTGACTAACATCCTGCGCCCTGATCGGCGTTCAAAGCATTTGAGAATGTAGGCCGGCAGCGCAGACGCATTTGAGGCAAGTTATTGTCGGTTCGGGAGGGGCGTAGAGCAATTGGATAGGCCACCCCTTTTGTGCTTGGTCGGTGCGGGCGCAATACAGGGAATGATGGAGAGATATGATGAACTGGACGAAGCGGCCAGAGGGGTCAAACTGGGGGGATTTCGGTGCTGATGACGAACTGGGCCGGCTGAATCTTATTGGACCCGAGCAAGTGCGTGCTGGCCTGGCAACTGTCACCGAAGGGCGGACCTTTTGCTTGTCGCTGCCCCTTGATTTGCCGGGTGGCAACCTATTGAACCCGCGCCGTCATCCCCCTCGGCTTAGCCCAACGGAACTGGACGGCGCGCAGTATGTGAACTTTCCACTGGCCAATCTCGACCCGGCATTGCGCGATGTGATTAGCGATGATCGGGTTATTCTCTACACGCAATATTCGACACAGTGGGACTCGCTTGCGCATGTGGGTGCGATGTTTGATGTGGATGACAACGGTGTGCCCGAAAAGGTCTATTACAATGGGCATAGGGCTGATCGGGACGTCCTAGCCCCGGCCAAAGCGGGTGGATCGTCGCGTGCAGAACGTCTCGGCGTCGAAACCATGGCCACCCATGGTATGCAGGGTCGTGCGGTTCTCGTGGATCTTGCTAAGGTCTTTGGCACAAACAGGCGCGTTATTGATCGCGATGATCTGATGCATGCGCTTGACGCAACGGGTGCAGACATAAGGCCTGGCGATTTCATGGTGCTCAGAACGGGGTTTGCAGAGCGGATCGTCGAAATGAATGGTGCGCCGGATGTCGAAGCGCTAGATCGCACCGGTGCCGTTCTGGACGGTCATGATTTAGCACTTCTCCAATGGATTACCGACAGCGGCATCGCAGCCATATGCGCTGATAATTATGCGGTCGAGAACCCCGACCCGCCATTGGGCGCAACGCTTAAACTGCCGTTGCATCATCATTGCCTCTTCAAGCTCGGTCTTCCTCTTGCTGAGCTTTGGTATCTGGCTGATCTAGCGAAAGCTCTTGATGCGCTTGGCCGATGTGATTTTCTCCTGACCGCGCCGCCGCTCAGATTGCCTGGTGCTCTAGGGTCTCCGGTCACGCCCATCGCTACAATTTGAGGTACCGCCATGTCTACCATGCCGCCAGCGATGATCTGCGTCGCAATTACCGGCTCTTTGCCGAAAAAGAGCGACAATCCTGCCGTTCCTATAACTGTGCCCGAACAGATCGAGAGCACACAGGCCGCGTTCGAAGCCGGTGCATCCGTATGCCACGCGCATGTGCGCAACGACGATGAGACGCCGTCGGCGGACCCCGAGCGATTTGCCCGCCTGAAGGAAGGGATTGAGAAACATTGTCCCGGCATGCTCATTCAGTTCTCAACCGGTGGCAGATCGGGGGCTGGGCGCGCTCGAGGGGGTATGCTTTCGCTTTGTCCTGACATGGCCTCTCTATCGGTCGGATCGAACAACTTTCCGAACCGGGTCTATGAGAATCCACCCGATCTTGTTTCTTGGCTTGCCCAGGAGATGAAGTCGCGGGCGATCAAGCCTGAAGTTGAAGCCTTCGATCTCAGCCATATCCTGCAGGCCAAATCTATGGTGGATAAAGGGGAGATCGTCGGACCGCCTTATATTCAGTTTGTAATGGGGGTCACAAATGCGATGCCGGCGGACCGCGACGTGTTCAATTTCTATATCACGACAGTGAAGCGTCTTTTTGGCGACGTGCCATGGTGTGCGGCCGGTATTGGAAAGCATCAGGCGGAATTGAATAGTTGGGCAGCGCAGGCAGGGGGGCATTTGCGCACGGGCCTCGAAGACAATATTCGCATGGATCGCCACACCCTTGCACCATCCAATGCAGCTCTCGTTGAACGCGCCGTCGAGATTTGCCAAGAAAACGGGCGCAGGATTGCCTCCCCTACAGAAGCGCGCCGTATCCTTGGATTGGGAGAATAGCATGACGTTTTTAAAAATGAACGGCACTGTCCTTCACCATAAGGTCCGCTTGAGCGGCAAGACAAGCGTCGTTTTCCTAAACTCACTTGGGACGGACTTGCGTATATGGGATGACGTTGCAAGTTTGTTGCCGGACGACTGGACGGTGTTGCAGCTTGATAAGCGTGGGCACGGCCTCTCCGAGACGGGTGACGCAGACATGAAGACCTATGCCGCAGATGTAGCCGCATTGATGGATCACTACTGTCTCGGTCCGGCCCTCATATGCGGTGTCTCAATTGGGGGAATGATCGCACAACAGCTTTTCCACGCCCGCTCTGATCTTGTCTCTTCAATGGTGTTGTCCAACACTGCCGCGCGGATCGGGGATGCAGCGAGTTGGCAAGCGCGTCTTGACCAACTCGATGAGGTCGGTCTTGAGGCCTTGGCAGATGGTATACTTGAACGCTGGTTCTCGGCTGCGTTCAGGTTCGACCGGCCAAGCGACCTGCAAGGATATCGATCAATGCTCGCGCGCACCCCTGCTGAGGGCTACGCGACGGCATGCCGCGCGATCCGCGATACGGATCTGCGCGATCAAACGTCACAAATCGACGCACCGGTGATCTGCATATCCGGCACGGAGGATTTGGCCACGCCTTCGCACATCGTTGCGCAATTTGCACAATCCATACCAAAAGCCAGCGTCGTTGAAATCTCAGGCGCCGGGCATCTGCCCTGTATCGAGACGCCATCAGAAGTTGCAGCTGTTATCAAGGGTATTGCCCAGCAAGGATAGTCATAGACGGAGGCTTTCTCCTCTTTGAAGGCGGGCGGTAAACGGGCTGAGTTTAACCGCGCCAGGTATGGCGTGCAATTGCCGAGCGTCTCTCCCGTAGCTGTAAAGTTCAACACCTGCGTGATACATACGGAGGCTTAAAGGCGCTTTATGTGCGCCGCTAGGTTGCCGCAGCCCGGCGCTTTTTAACGATAGGTGGAGCTTTCATGTCCAGTTTGCGCGCGCTTGCTCTGACCCCGTCCCGCCGCACAATTGTCTTGTGGTTGACGACGAGCCTGATGATTTGCATTGGTGTCCTGACGCTCTTTCCTCTGGGCCTTCCAGATGTGGCTGGCAGCGATAAGGATCACCATATAATGGCCTTCGCAGCTTTGGTGTTTCCCTGCGCCGCTCTCTATCCTCAGGGGCTTTCCCGGGTAATTCTGGGGGCCACAGCCTATGGCGCTCTTATCGAAATCATACAGCCCTTTGTCGGACGCTCAGGTGACTTTCTCGATTTTATCGCGGATTTGGCGGGCATTGGGTTGGGATCCATTCTGGGCCTCGGGATACATTATGCTGCCCAACGCTATGCCAATTTTCGGCGCCGCATCGTTCCAAGCCGTGCGGCGAATGTTATTCCGCTCTATGATCGCCGCCCGCGCAAAGCCGCCGCCAAAGACCCCCTGGAACCCTGAGCAGTCTCTATACCTCCAGCGGGTCTTCATACGTAAGATCTATGTTGCTTTGCTTGGAAGTCATCCCAAAGCGATGCGGGAAGGCGCCGGTACTTTTGGAAGGTTTCGAGCTGGCTTTGGAGCTCCGCTAGATTTGCCTCTGCCCTCTGAAGGACTTTGTCATTCTTCGGGGGGCGCCGGCCTTGCGCGTTGAAAAGCCGCCAAAGGTGCGCGCTTAGACTGCCGAGAGATAGGTTCGAACATCAGTGCAGACCGAGACTGCAAGGACCCCATGCCTATAGCCGGGGGATGTTTTGCGCTGTCATCACATTGTGAGTTTGCTTAGACAGAAGGTGAATGCATGCCCCAGAAAGGTCTAGGCGTTTGGAAAGGCAAGAGTTTCCTTTAGCCTCGACGCTTACACGAACGGGCTATTCTGCACAGGAGTGATAAAATGCGAAGTCGGGTAAGCTATTATTTTATAGCCATTTTCATGATTTTGGGCCTCGGGGCCTGTGGGTTTGAGCCGACCTATGCCTCTGGCTCTCAGCTGGGTCGAGATCTTGAAAATATTAAGTTGGTGGCGCCTACAAACCGGGAAGAGTATATTTTTACCCGCAGTTTTGAGCGGCGCCTGGGCCGCAATCTGGGTGCCAGCACAACCCTGCGGTATAATATTTCGATATATGACCAAGGCTTAGATGTGCGCGACATGAACATGTCTCATAAAGTAGGAAATGTGAGCTATCAGTTGATCGATGAGACGAATGGGGATGTGATTACCTCTGGAAAAGTAGACTCTTTCACATCCTACTCTTCCGAAGGAACTTTGTCTGTTGCAGCACAGGATGACGCCAGTGAGAGGTTGCTCATCATTCTGGCAGATAAGGTTATTTCCAGGTTAACGGCCCAGCTGCCAGTCAGCTGATACCCAAGTGCTTGACCATAGCGGTGCAGCGCATCCGTCCTCATCGTGACGCAAGACGCGGCCCCCACGTGCCTTCCAAACGGAGAGCTTTTTTCCCCGAGGGGATGTGTGGGTTAGGGCCGTTTATTTATAGATGTTGGGGGTGTGGTTTTGTTAAGCCTGTCGGGGAAGTTTAGCATTCAGCGTGTTGCCTTGGGTGACCGTATTCAGACATTAGGTTTTCAATGACCAACACTCCAGACAGCATGGGCGCCCCGGAATTGTCCCTCGTTGTGCCTATGTACAACGAGGAAAACGTAATTCAGCGTTTTTTCGACACGGTCCGTCCGATACTGGATGATATCGGGCTCCCCTACGAGATCGTTTGTGTCAATGACGGGTCGCGCGATGCCACGCTTCTTGCACTGACAGGTATTGCGCGGAAAGATCCGCGCGTGCGGGTCGTCGACTTGACGCGGAACTTCGGTAAAGAGGCCGCGTTGACCGCCGGGCTGGATCTGGCGCGCGGCGCCGCTGTCATCCCAATCGACGCGGATCTGCAAGAGCCGCCTGAGCTGTTGCCAAAAATGGTGGCACATTGGCAGGATGGGTTTGATGTCGTGTTGGCGCGCCGGGCTGAACGCAGTTCGGATACGATGTTTAAGCGCGGCTCGGCCCGTATGTTCTATCGCTTGCTTCGAATGATGTCTGATGTGGAAATCCCAGAGAATGTCGGAGATTTCCGGTTGATGGACCGTGAGGTGGTGAATGCCTTGCACCGCCTTCCAGAGCGCACCCGCTTTATGAAGGGAATATTTGCCTGGCTTGGTTTTCGCCAAACCACGATCGATTTTGTGCGCCCCGCGCGCCAAGAGGGAAGCGGTAAGTTCGGGTTCCGGAAACTGGTCCAATTGGCGATGGAAGGGATCATCTCCTTCAGCACCGTGCCGCTCAGAATGTGGAGCTATGTGGGGTTTTTGGTCGCGGCCGCGGCCCTTCTGTTCATGCTCTATATCTTGATTGATACATTGTTGTTCGGTCGTGATACGCCCGGCTTTGCCACGATCGCCACGGTGCTGTTGTTCTTCAACGGGCTGATTATGATCAACTTAGGCATTATTGGCGAATATCTGGCGCGCATATTCACCGAGGTGAAGGCACGGCCTATTTATTTGGTGCGCGAGCAGATTCAGTTTGAGACGGCAGACGCCGAGGAACATAAACCCTAATGCGTCATCTTCTTGGGGAAATCTTGCGCTTTGGAGGCGTAGGGGCATTGGCCACCGGGGTGCATGTAGGCACCTACCTTGGCATGCTTTCACTCGTATCGCCTCAAGTCGCCAACGCTATCGGGTTTTTGGTCGGCGTCGGCCTGTCGTATGTGGGGCATACGTGGTTCAGTTTCGCGGGGTCTTCCAAGCAGGCGGGGACGGGCCGCAGGCTGGCGCTACGTTTTGCCGTGGTGGTGGCCGTGGGCTACGTGCTCAATGCATTCTGGGTGGCCTTGGTCACAGAAGGGTTGGGATGGGCATCAGGCTGGGCCGGGATTTTTATCGCCTGTGTAACCCCTGGCATCACGTTTCTTTTGCTTAAATTCTGGGTCTACGCGCCCCGATAATCTATCAGGGCCTATGTAGGAGAAGTCCTTTTAAACCAATACCAAGCGTGCGGGTATCCCCGCCAGTAGGGGGCGCATGGGCATCTGGCAATATGAGCGTCAGGGTGATGGTCTCCTGCGCAGGATCGTGAGGCAGGAGGCGGAAGATTGGATCAGGGGATTGGTCTTCTGAGCCGCGCGTGCCTTCCCAAAGTGTTTGGCCGTTTTGTGTGACGATAAGGCGTTGCGCGCTCCGGTCTGGGCCCAGAAACATATGCGCATCGAGCTGCAATCTTGCCTGAGCCCCGGGCTCTAACCCTTTGGGGATGATGATCAGCTCCGCTTTTTCTGCGTGGCTCCAGACGCCCCAATCTTCGATTTCAGACCAGCCAGCTCCTAAATACCTCGACCCTTCATCCCCGCCAATATTCTGCAGATCTTCTGGCCATAAATTAGGAAGGTAGCTCCCCGCGAGGCTGCGCTGTAGCACCTGCGTGCCTGAACAGTCACTTTGACGGCGGACGGTCTCGAGGTAGAGGGGCCAGAACCGCAGGGGGGCCTCGGCCTCGTGAAAAGGAACCACATGACCGGGGTCAATGAGATCATAAAGCTGGGCGGGCGTTTCGGGAGCTAGGTTTGGCATACAGGCCAAGAGCTGAGCGCTTTTCCAAACTCTATCGTAGCGCAGCATGTCTTGGGCGACATGCCAGTGGTGCAGGCCGCCCAGAGCAAAGATCACCGCAGTTACGCAGGCCACCAGATGGCGCCGGAGCTCCCCGAACCTTCTGTCTGTGCTGTGCTGTAAGGCGGTCGCCCCGGCGACGGCCAAGAGCAAGACCACCCCTAGAATGCTGGTGCGGCTGTCGAGGTAGGCGCAATGGCCTGTTCCTTGACACCAGCCCTGCTGTTTAAGCGACGCGCTGACAGGCAGCGTCACAAAGATCATGCCGATCAGCAGAAACGCCGCGACTGCTGTCAAAGAGACTTTTCTGCCAAAGGGGATACGAAGGGTTAAAACGATGGCGGCATACATGGCCAGGCCTGACAGGGCAGTCCCGGTCCAGACCGAGAGCGGCACCTTTAGAAAACGGCTGCTGAAGCGCGGCAGCACCAACCCATCATTGATGTGGTGCCAGGTGGTGCCGATCAGAGCGCTGAGATTGCCGATCCCTGCGAGAGAGTTTCCCTCATACCCTGAAGGATGCGCCAGCCGATAAGCAATATAGACGCCCACTACCAAACCCAGAGTGACGATCTCAATCCAGACGCGTACATCTTTCACAAGAGCGCGCAGCCAGCACAGAGGGCGGCGCAGGGACAAGGGGTGGTTGGCAAATACCTCTGCCGCAACCATGACGATGCCCAAGAGCAAAGCAAATTCGGTGGCCAGCATAGCGCCAAACTGAAGCAAGCGGTTCAGTACCCCCCAGCCCCCCCGTTCTCCGTAAGACAGGGCAACAAGGCGACAGCTGACCAATACCAGAAAAGGCAGGGTGTTCTGTAAGGGGTAGGTGGTGGGTGGAAGATGTTCATAACCCAAGGGATGCAGGGCCAGGAAAATAAGAAAAGAAAACGGTGCGATGGAAAGTTTGAGCACCTTGCCCGCATAGACAAAAATCAGCCAGACCGTAGAGAAGTAGAGCGTGACGAACACGAGGCGCCAGATCAACGCCTCGGACATCAGCGCCGCGAACATATTGATGGGCTGAAGATAGAGAAATCCAACCCGTCCTTGCCCTTCGGCAATCCAGCGGGCCGTTTCCAGAACAGTTTTGGGTCCCTGCAGCGCAATATAGGTGAAATAGACATCGTCAGCCGACAGCCGGTAACCGGTTAGGAAAAAATGTCCGTGCCACAGTGCTAGTAGAAATATCAGAACATAAAGGACTGTGCGACGCATATGAGGACGGTCAAAAAAACCACGTAGATAATCTGGTCGCATCAAGAGCCCTAATTGCTACCCAAAATCTTGCATGCGTCCAGCTCCAGATGTGTTGGATTGGCCGGAACGGAATGTTTGCTGCCCGTCATCAAGGCTGCGAGCTTTAGGCTGTTCGGGGGCAAAAAACGACCGAGCGTATTATCTACCTCGGATACGTACCTCGAATTCCACATATGCACTCCCCCCGTATTTCGTCTCAAATGTGTAGGCGGCGGGGGACGCTCTGGCAATGGATATGCGGTGATAGAGATTGGATGCGCCTGCCTAAGGGGTCAGGGATCGTAAGGGCCGGATTTCTGCCCCTGCCAAGGGTCGGCGCTCATCTGTTCCAAAGTCGAGCGCTTAGGTTGCCAGCCCAGTTCTTTGATTGCGCGAGGAGAGCCTGACACAAGTTTGGTGAAGTCACCTGGACGGCGCGCGCCGATCTCATGCGGCACCGCTTGGTTGGTTACAGCGCGGCTGTGATCCAGCACCACGCGCACCGAAAAACCGCTGCTGCCAAGGTTTAACACCCGGAAGCCCTTATCGAACTCGCGCACCTCGCCCTCAGGGTCGGCCCCGGCCACGTTGAAATAGTCTTTACGACCAAGATCGAAGACCAGAGTCGCCCGTAGAAATCATAATCTCGAACCGCAATATGCTCCGCAGCATAATTGTTCTCTCTCATAAGGCGAGATCTCGCAGCACCGAAAGCGGCCTACAACGTGCCGTTTGGACGCCGCATACTGAAGGGGTCTACATTTTGGTGGCCAGCGGGGGGCGTACATTTGCTCCCCTAAGAGAAGCAAGCCACGACCCTCGAGCAAAGATTAGGGGCAGCGGCAACTAGCGGCATTGCTTCAAGCTTTGACTGCAAGCAGTGCAGGGGCAAATTGCGCGTTCGAGATCTCACGAGCGTGCGAGCGCAATTCCAGTTCGATCCAGAACACCGATCCTTCTCCTTCGACGGAGGTGAACCCCACCTTTCCGCCGAGTAGGTCTATCAATTGTTTGGTGATGCTCAGGCCCAAACCGCTGCTTTTGTTTGCGCCAGTGGTGCCGGGATTGATCTGATGAAAGGGAGTGAAGATGTCGGGCTGCAAAGCCTCCGGGATGCCGATCCCATGGTCGGTGACTTCGATCCGCGCTTTGTCGTTGAGCCGCGTCAGGGTGACCTCAACCACATCCCCGGGGGAGGTGAATTTGGCGGCGTTGGAGATCAGGTTGTTTAGGACCTGCGCCACCCGCGCGCTGTCGGTGAAAGAGATCACGGGCTCTTTGGGGGTGAGAATAGCGTATCGGACCCCAAGCTTTTCCGCGTAGCTTTGGCAGTTTTCAACCGCGGCTATGACAACTTCATTGAGGTCCGCCGCCTCGCGCTTCACCGAGACTTTTCCATCGCTTAAGGCCTGGGCATCCAAAATATCGTTGACCAATGTGAGCAGCCGATCCCCGTTGCGGCTGGCGACGTCTAGCAGTTTCAAAGCCGTTGGGTCTTTCAGCGTGGCGCCCACTTTGGCTTTCAGCAAAGACAGCCCGCCGAGAAGCGAGGTGAGTGGTGTGCGCAACTCGTGGCTGACCACACTCATGAAGTTCATTTTCATGCGTGATGCTGAGGTCGCTTCTTCGGCCAAAATGCGCATTTCTCTTTCCCTCTTTTTGGCAGCTCGCAGTTCGATCAGAAGCAGGAAGACGAAGATGCCAAAGAGGGTCAAAAGTGTCATACCGAGATAGGCAATGGCATGCGATAAAGACAGCAGACCGGTTCTGAACTCAGTGAGAGAGCTGTTTTTGGCCTGTGCAAGGGCCACCAACAAGTCCCGTAAAGCCATGTCGTAGCCTTCGAGAGCGTCCAGAATATGCGCGGCCTTTTGCCGCCGCACGGCGTCTGTCATCTCTTGTGCTGCGAACTCAGCGATATGAGGCTCAATGGTCTGGAAGGTTTCCTCAAGGGCAGAAAGCACGGTTTGATCTATGGCAAAACTCTTGAGGAGCCGCGAAAGTTTACCTTCCTGAAGGATCGTGATCCGGCTCCACGCGATGTCAAAGCGCAAGGCCACATCGCTTGCAGGTCTAAGGCCGAACGCGACTTCGCTGAGTTCTTTCTCAAGCCTAAGCATTTCGAACTGAAGCTGTGAACCGATCCAGAGCGGATCGCTTTGCTCCGCGGTCTGGATGTTGTCGACCCTATCGCTCAGCTTGTAGACGATCCCACTGCCAAAAAGCACGGCGCCTACAAAAAATACGAGAAGCGCCGCGCGAACGGATCTGCTTTTATCGGTCACTCGACGGATATGTTTTTGAGCTGCCATACCAGTCTGCCGTTAATGGAATTGTCTTGAAGCTCCGCATGGTCGTCCATCGGATAAATGACCCAAATAGGTCCTTTGTCCCGCACTGACATCGGCTCTCCGTCACGCAGCACCGCCAGAATGACATCGTAATCAAAGGCATCTACGGCTGGCACATTTGAGCTGAAATCATTCAGTGCCACCATTTTAAGGGTCGCATCGGGCGCGACATTCAGAGGCTCCAGCACCGCGCGCAAGCGCGGTCCTTGGAACGTGGCGGCGGTATCCACATAGTCGTTTTTGGTCACAACAGTGGTCTGAGGCAGCGCTAGCAGATCTTCCAGCGTATACGTCGCGGATTGCTCGGAGGTTGCGACGGTCAAGATTGTTTGCGCGGCCCCTATCGTGGGGAGGGCGAGCAAGGCAGCCACAAAAATGGGGTTCAGAAAATTCTTAAGTCTCATAATCGATCCTTGATGGTCCCCGTCGCTCTCGTATGTCAGTTCAAAGACAACCAGATATTGGTGGCAATTTTGAGGCCTTTTCAAAATAGATGCCACTTTGCAGTACGGGGACTGGTTCTTACCGCCAGGAGTTCCTTGCCCTGTCGGTTTTGCTTGACCGAGCAGAGTTCTATTCTGTGACGTAGTATTGGAGCGCGCGGGAGGGCATGTGCTACCCGCTGAACCCCCACTACAAGGGCTCCTCGCAGGGGGTCGGTGGTGGCCTTGCACTCTAGCGCGATACTCGCAGCGCGGAGCTCCTTCCTGCTTTGATTTCTTGGATCAACTGCAGGTCTTCTTGGTAGAAGTTTTCGATTGATTTACGCGTTTGTTCAAGCATTTGGATGGAGAATTTCACGCTGCTGTTGCGGTCGAGAGGCACGATGGCGCGGTCGGTTTGAGTGACATGGTCAATCCAGTGGAACACCTGCTCGAGGCCCTCCTCAAAGAGAAACATCTTTACGTCGGGCCCGGTAAATTCCACCTGAGATCGGATGTGGTTGTCCGACAGATAGGGGTCAGCAATCTGATCTGCAAAGATCTTCTCAACCCATGCATCAAAGGTGCCGCAAAACTCTGTCGTCCAATCAAGCTCCACAGTCAGTGTGTCGCCGGGCCCGATGTGCTCGGGCAGCGCCTCGGCAGGGTTTTTTCGGGTCGCACGGTAGCGATACTCGCTCAGCAAACGCTCAAACGGGTCGCGCAGAATACAGAACCGATGATCGCAAAAACCATCGGGCAAGACCATGCGCTGCGTTGCTGCTTCCATATGTTGAGGCGTGGTTTTGGACCATTCTACCGGCTCGCGGCTGTAAAGAGCCAGCGGCCCCTTGGCCCTGAGGTAGCTTGTGATGCACGAGCCACCCGTTTTAGGAATATGGACAAAATGCAGAAGTTTACCGTTGATTTTTGAAAGGGGCACCTGTCGCCTCGGATATTACCATAGATTGTGCATCTATGTGGGAAACGCTTGGCAAGTCAATTCGGGCTGGGGCTGTAGTGGCTGCCCCCAGGCGTGCTCTGCAAACGTTGTCACCTTCGAGGGCCTTTGGTCTGTGTCACCCGATGCGAGGGGCTGGCCAAGGTGTCCTCTTGCTGCGCTGTGCCATGGTGTTACCGGTTAAACCACTTTAGCGTGCGGCCGACAGATCAAAGGGGCGTGCTTATGACCATTGAGACAGAGGTGTCAGAGACACCGGATCGGGAGGCGGCCAAGGCTGCGCTCGCCACCCTGCGCGCGTGGGCCCAGGAGGCTACTTCGGCCGAGGTCGCCGCGCTCGACCCCGCGGTCGCGCGGATGGTGAACGGTGCCGGATACCCTGCGTTCAACCGCATCTATCCGGCGGATTTCACTGGGGGCGCCAATTACAAAGCCACGCTGCCTGATCTGCAAAACGGCCCTTCCAGCCTGATCCGCGGCGCGCAGCAGTTAATCCAGCATGTGGGCATTTCCAACTTCCGCCTGCCGATCCGCTACCACAGCCGCGGTGGCGGTGATTTGCAGCTTGAAACCTCCGTCACTGGATCAGTCTCGCTTGATGCCGAGAAGAAGGGCATTAACATGTCCCGTATCATGCGCAGCTTCTACCGCCATGCTGAAGCCACCTTCAGCTTTGAGGTGATCGAAGCCGCCCTGAATGACTATAAGGCCGATCTGGAAAGTCTCGATGCGCGGATCCAGATGCGGTTCTCCTTCCCAATGAAGATTGAAAGTCTGCGCTCGGGACTGACCGGCTACCAATATTACGACATCGCGCTGGAACTTGTAGAACAGGAGGGGAAGCGCAAAAAGATCGTCCATCTCGACTATGTTTATTCCAGCACCTGTCCTTGTTCGTTGGAGCTGAGCGAACATGCCCGCGCAACCCGCGGGCAGTTGGCCACGCCGCATTCGCAGCGCTCGGTCGCGCGGATTTCGGTGGAGGTCCTCGACGCAGAGGGCTGCCTCTGGTTTGAAGACCTAATTGACTTTTGCCGCCGCGCGGTGCCGACAGAGACCCAAGTGATGGTCAAACGCGAAGACGAACAGGCCTTTGCCGAGCTGAACGCCGCCAACCCGATCTTCGTCGAGGATGCGGCGCGGCTCTTTTGTGAACAGCTCCTCGCGGATGCGCGGGTAGGGGATTTCCGCATTGTGGCAAGTCATCAAGAAAGTCTACACAGCCATGACGCCATTAGCGTGTTGACCCAAGGCGATACCTTTGCCGCGCGAAGCTTCGACCCGAAGCTCTTCAACACGCTCTTCCATGTCGGCTGAGTGGCCTCGGTCGCTCTGCCTTTTTCGGGGTCTGGTGCTGCGCGCGCTTTTTGTGCTTTACCCAAATGTGATTAGGATCTGAGGAGAGGCGTCATGCGTCGAGCACTGGTGACCGGCGCCGGAAAGCGCCTTGGCCGCGCGATGGCGCTCTACCTTGCGGGGCGAGGGTTTGATGTGGCCGTGCATTACGCCACCTCGCGGATGGAGGCGGAAGAAACAGCCGCTGACATCGTGGCGCAGGGGCGGCGTGCCTCTTTATTAAAAGCCAACCTGCTCGACGAGGCTGAGACGCAGACCCTGCTGCCCCGGGCGGCGGCGGCGCTCGGAGGCCCTATCACCTGTTTGGTCAACAATGCCTCGATATTCGAGGCGGATGACATCTACACGGCCACCCCTGAAAGCTGGGAGCGCCATATTGGCAGCAACCTGCGCGCGCCTTTTGTGCTGACGCAGGCCATGGCGGGGCAGGGGCTGCCGGCCACGCCAGATGAACGTGGCGAGCCGCGTGCCACTGGGTTGATTGTGAATATGATCGACCAACGCGTGCACAGTCCGACGCCAGAGTTCATGAGTTATACCATTGCCAAGATGGGCCTTTGGGCCATGACACGCACGACGGCCCAAGCGCTGGCACCGGCAATTCGAGTGAACGGCATAGGCCCTGGGCCGACATTGCAAGGGCAACATCAGTCTGAAGAAGTCTTTGCCCAGGAGCGCCGGGACACAGTGTTGGAACGGGGGGTAAACCTTGAGGATATCACCGCAGCATTGGGCTATTTTATTGATGCCCCTGCGGTCACCGGGCAACTGATCTGCACCGATGGTGGCGAGCATCTGAAATGGTAAATACCAGTCAAAAAAATTGACGGCGGGCGGTTTCTATCCGGGAAATTCAGGCTGCTAGAGCTGGGCGGTAGCCTATCGGGCATACCAGGTTAACTCAACTTGTGCAGACAGCAAAGGCGGCTAGCGGGTTGGAGAAAGGTTATTTCAAGCTTCCCGTCTCAATCGTTTATTGAGACGCCAACAAACACACGGGGTCAATGTCAGGTATTTTAGCCCGTGAGAAAATCGTTCTGCTTAGAGAGCACGCTCCGCCGGGAGATCGTGGTGGGGGTCTAAAATTCCTTAGTATCACGCTTGCGCTATGCGATCGGCGGTATATGTTTGCGGTATAAATGGAGTGCGATCCGTATGGTAAATGCAACCAAGCGCAAGACATCTCTAACGCTCGATGCCGAGGCTATCGACGGCGCAAGAGAGCTTGGGATCAACGTTTCCGCAGTGGCTGAAGCGGCACTCCTTACAGCCGTTGCCGAGGCGCGACGCCATAAGTGGTTGGTGGAGAACGCAGAGGCATTTGAAGCTCAATCAGAGTGGCATAGGCTTCATGGGCATCCGTTGGCCGATATCATTGCAGCGCCTGGCGGATCCTCATGGACGCCCTGACCCGCTTTGATGTCGCGCAATACAATGGGATTTACATGGTTGTGGTCGAAAGCGACCTGCTCCCGCCCGATGCTTCCGTTGTCGTCATTCCGCTTCTGGCCAACTACCCCGCAGTACGAAATCTGAATCCTGAATTCCTATACGATGGCAGACGTCTGATCCTTGCGACAAGATTGATCGCGTCAGTGCAGCGGTCGAGCTTGCGACGTGCTGGAAATATTGCCCAGCAAGGTGATGTGATCACCCGAGCAGTGGATGTCCTGCTCGCGGGCGTATAGCGCCAAAACCAACCTAATTTATGAGCCTCAAATAACCTAGATTGGGCCGTCACACGCCCCTCTTTGGCGTGTTCTGTGAGATTGACATCTACCTCTTCGAAGCAAGCCCTACGCGGAAGGTGTTTGGACAGAGATGAAGCATCTCACACAGCACTGTGATGCCGCTGAAATAATTCAGGAAAACTTATCTATCTTTCTGTAAAAAAGAGCCTTTTCAGGCCGTGGGTGACATCAGAAATGATCATTCCGTAGCTCCAGAACGCCAAGCCAACATGGTGCGAAACTTCTCTCAGCGCGGCGCCGTGTCTTTACCACAACGAAGACGCCACACTGGTGCGACACAATTCATTGAGAGCCAAAGGAACAGATTATGAAACTTCTTCTAACAACCGCCGCTGCCGCCCTGATCTCCACCACCGCCATCGCCTCCAACTCGACCTACTACAATGACCTCTTCCTCGACACGTCGATCAATGCGGGCAAGGTATACTCCGATGGTGAGCGTGCCATGAACCCCAACCTGTCGACCCGTGCGAACGATCTGATGTTGAACACGGCAAGTGCCGATCAGATGGATGATACCGTCATAAGCTCGCGCGGCAGCCTGCGCAGCCCTGGTGAAGGCTATATCTATGGCGGCTATGGCGCTGGCAGCGACAACCGTTAATTCGTACGACCCGCAAACCATGAAAGCCCGGCAGCATCCGCTGTCGGGCTTAATAATTACCCAAGCAAAGACCCCGCCGTTTCCGGCGGGGACCTTTTATAATTGGAACATAAAGTCGTGTTGAGAAAGCTTATTCTCACCAATCAGGTTCAGGTTGATTGCCATATCGCTGTCATCCAGAGCGCCATCACCGTTCAAATCCACATAAAGAGTGCTTGAGCCTGTATCAAGACTTGAGCCTGTATCAAGAAAGGCCGTGGCGGGCATCTTGTAATGAAAGAGGTCGACTGGGTCTGAATCGGAAGGTTGAAGCCGTGCCAGAGCCTCGTTGTAGCTTCTGGCTTCGCCTAGATATTTGAAGGAGGCGAAATTGAACTCCAACTTGTCCGTACCAGGCGTGAAGTCCCTGATGGTATCGGTGCCAGACATGTTGCTGTCGCTGGCGGAAAAGAAGGCAAAAATGTCCATGCTGGCACCGCCTTTCATATCGTCCGCGCCAGCGCCGCCGATCAAAGTGTTCGCGCGAGCGCCGCCGATCCATATGTCCCTATCGGAATGGTACCCATAGTCAGTGCTAATGAGAGTGTCTGCCTCCTCACTGCCGGTGAGGTGAACTGTGCCGTGGAAGTTAGATGCATCGATGGATGCAGCAACCGTCGTCGAAACAGACGCGCTGCCACCTCCAGTGATCGTCACAGTCTCAAACGATAGGTTCTGGAGAGAGAAATGCTCCGCCATAAACGGAAGAAGCGTGATCTCTGCCGTCTCGATGTTGGAAATATCGAGTGTTCCGAAATCTAGAATTTCTGTAAATTCTGGCATTCTAATTTCAGAATCGGCTGGTGAAACACGAGAAATCTCAGGCTCCATAATAACCGAAGGACCTTCCATCCCACTGAGGTCGAAGCCCATCTTGAGCTGCAGGACGTCATTCCCTGCGCCTCCGTCCAATACGTCACCATACCAAAGTGTTCCGGGTGCCGCGACAAAGGTGTCATCCCCCGAGCCTCCGATAAAGATGTCATCTTCAATCGTCAAAAAGAAGGTCTGCGGTTCAGCCGCAACAGATATGACATCCGGTGTTTCAACTTTACCCGCCACATAGATTTCAGTCTGTTCTTTGGCGCGGTCTACAGAGGCTTGCCACTCGTCAATATCAGAAAGCGCTGCTTTGGCCGCAGCCATGGCATCGGCGTCAAAAGTGAAGCCGCCCCTTTTTTCCGGGACACTCATGGTCCAGTGGAAGGCGACTTCGATCTTATTCTCTAAGACAGTTGCGTCAGTCCCCCGAGCGCCTTGCATAACGGCTTCAATCATGTCGCCAACCGAGACTTTGCCTTGGGTTAGCGCATCGTACCAAAAGCTTAGACCTGCAGCTTCTGGAAGCCGGTTAAACAGGTTTTGATAGACGCTGGAAATGAAATCCAGCGGAGAGGAGCTGCTTGGATTGGCCAAATACGGATAGAGGCTTTGGGCCTCTTCAGAGCGCGCAAAGTCCTGAGCAATGGTCGTGATGTCTCGGCCATTATCAATTTGGGTGATCCAAAATTGTAGTCCTGCCGGGTCGGGGGAGCGGCCAAAATAGCCGACATACAGCCCTGTAAGAGTGGTAATTTGCGCCTGCGTAGCCATACATACCTCAATGAAGGGAAATTCTTGGACCGGAAACAGCCTCGTTTCTTCTACCATGAGTCTAATTTCGACAAAGCGCTTTTTAGGCGTTTAAGGCAAAAAAAAGGCAGAGTGGGCCCGCGGGCCGCATTGCTATGGAGAAAGGCCGTGGGAAAGCGCCTGGAGCATTCGCTTGAGCGTCGACATCCCCAGCTAAGTCGATGCAACCTAAAGTCTGCACCAAATGACCTGATCTTGCAGTTCGTTAAACGTTAAATGCTCAAAGCTGTGAGGGTACATTCTGGCTCCTCCCGGGTGCTCTGATTTCGATCCTTATCAAACAGGGCTTATCTGACACCACGCCAAAGAAGAGATCAGGTTCTTCAGATCGGGCACAACCAGGCGCTGTCCTTTTCGAAGTGAGCGGTCTCCTATTGTGCGCTTAGCGGATCAAAAAAACTGGCAGTGATTGGGGCATCACAATAGTCAATGGCCGCTCCCTTCGTATAAACATTAAGTATGAGTGATAAATATTTAAAAATAATGAATAATATCCGCTTAATTGGCTCGAGAGACTTGGAGCAATGCGTCTTGGCGCGGGGAAAAGTCTAAAATCAATATCAAGTGCGGCAATTACAGTAAGCAAGAGGCTCAGCAACGGCTCATGTGCGGCGGTTTCAATGTGCAAGCCCTGTCACGGGTTGGTCTCCGCAAAGCCGCGAAGGCGTCAAGTCGTGATATTGCAGCTTTCTTTGAGGGTATGAGCGGGTAGGGATCTATGCTTTCGGCATCTCGCAGATGCCTAGCAGTGGCAGCTGTTGTCAGACCTCGCGCAGGATCCGTAATTATATTTCATATGAGCCGCGTGTACCCTCTTGCGCGTGAGCGGGCCCGTATCGATATCAACCTTTGCCGCATGCTCTCAGAAGACGGATGGCATTACGTGGCCCCTCGCGCTCGGCGACCTCCGAGCCGGAACACCTCAAAATGCAGACCGAGCATTTACCTGATCTGGACCCTGGCTCGAATGATGTTGGTTCGAAAAGCTTGGCTGGGAAGAACCCCGCCGAAATCAAAGCCGTTTTATACAGCTGGGCGGTGATGCTTGCAGTGCTCAGTGTAATCTATGGTATCGGTTACTGCTTTTCTCCTTGATCCATCTTAATCTCAGGGAGGCCCCCGGCGGCATCCGTGACTGCTGCGCGCTGGAAGCCTAAGTTTTTAAGTGGAAACCTCTCGGCAGGGCCGGACCTCACCTTGGCGCCAAATCCAGCGCTCCCGAGCACACGGCAGACAGCGCTACCTGTAAAAGAAGGGCTCACCCTCTCAAATGACCCTGTCACATGCCAACCCTCAGGGCAGGCTTTCATCTGTTCTCCAAGACCTCAGGAAGGGCTGGCGCGGGCCCATATCGCTTAATGAGCTGATCGCCTCTTTAGGTGTTCAAAGCTTTGCGCCTTTGCTGATCGTCTTTGCGCTGCCGAACCTGTTTTTCTTTGTGCCTGGGGCTTCCGTGATCACCGGCCCGCCGCTCATGTTTGTTGCCGCTCAACTTGTGCTCGGACGCCCCTCGGTTTGGTTGCCGAAGACCTTGGGCAAACGGTCCATCGACCTTCAGGTGTTTGAGCGGCTCATGGTCCGTGTTCTGCCTTGGGTCGAATGGGTGGAGCGATTGGCCCGCCCACGCTATTGGGTCTTGTCTCAGAAAGCGGCCGAGCGAACGGTCGGGGTCGGCTGCCTTATCATGTCGGTTTTCGTATTACTGCCTATTCCATTCGCCAATGCCTTGCCGGCTCTCTCGGTCATTATGCTGGCTTTTAGCCTAGGCGAGCGCGATGGCCTTTGGCTTCTCGGCGGCGTGCTTATCGGGCTCGTTTCGATTGCATTGGTCTTTGCTATCTTTGCGGCAGGCGCCTTTACCGTACTCAGCTTTTCTTAAACCGTTACAGTTTTTCCAGAAGACCCCCACGTCTTGGGCCAAAGGACAGTCCCGCGGTGCTAGAAAAAACTTTGCCCGCGCAGAGTGTCGCGAGTGCGTTGATGCCTGTGTCTACTCAGCTCAGCGAAGTCGGCATTCTCAATAAGGTATTGTGCGCGATAGCCCCTTTGGCCGGGCGGCTGGCCAAACTCAGGGCGCAGCGCGAAGGGCGGCTTCAATTGCAGCGATGTCGATCTTTTTCATCTTCATCATGGCCGCTTGGGCACGTGCCGAGGCCGCGCGGTCTGGGTCCGAAAGCGCTTCCATAAGCACGCGTGGCGTAATCTGCCACCGATAACCCCAACGGTCCTTGCACCAGCCGCACATGATTTCTGCGCCCCCGGTGCCGATGATCGCGGTCCAAAGCTGGTCTGTCTCCGCTTGGTCCTCAGTGTAGATCTGCAACGAGTAGGCGTCATTCGGCTGCACCTGCGGCCCGGCGTTAAGAAGCGCATAGGGGAGGCCAAGGAGGGTCATCTCGACCACTTGAACCGTGCCAGCAGGGATGCCAGGAACGCCCTCGGGCACACGGGTGATATTTTCTATTTCAGTGTCGGGAAAGGTAGCCGCATAGAACTCCGCAGCCTGTTCGGCCTCAGTATCGAACCAGAGGAAAGCGGCGGCCCTGCGTTTGGTCATCGGCATTCTCCTTGCGGCGGGTGGCGGATCATTCGGCGGAATTTGTATTGGCTTCGAAGACGGTGTTGAAGCCGCCCCAAACCATCCGCTTGCCGTCGAAAGGCATGGAAAGCTCCTGCCAGCGGGGGTCCGTTTCCATAGAGGCCCCACAGCGGTCATGGCTCTCCTTGTCTGGCCAGACGATCCACGAAAAGCAAACGCTCTCGCCCTCTTCCAGGGCCACAGCGCGCTTGAAATCTGTTCGCGTGCCGTCGGGGATTTGGTCGCCCCAGCATTCGATGGTCGACAGCGCACCGTAGTCGCGAAAAAGCGGCCAGGCTTTGCGGGCGCTTTCGATATAGGCCTCACGATTTCCATCGGGAACGGGGGTGAGGAAGCCAGCTACGTAGGTCATGACAGGTCTCCTGTTTTGCGCCTTAGTCCAATTCCACGTTGGAATTTGGCTCTGAGGGCGTCTAGGGGGCTATGATACGTCTAATTCGGGTCGGTGGGTCTGCTTTGGGGCTCCGCGATACGTGGTTCAGGCCGCGTCGTGGGCAGATATTACCAGCATTAACCGAACACCGCATGGGCTATGACGGGCGTCTTTAACGAGACGGGCCGAATAACCCCTTGGTGCGGATAAATGTATCGTCTCCTACATCGACAAGACCGTACGTCTCCGTCAGAAGAGATTGAGCTTCAGCTACAGAAACATCGCTGACCGTATGAGTGCCTCCCCGCGGGAAGTGCAGGGTGTTCCCTTCCAGCATATAACCGACTTCATAGAACCCACATTCACTGAAGAAGCGGTGTTGCATTTGGCCCTGTTTCGCAACTGGTTCGACCTGTTCATAGGTGCAGGCGGCAGAGGCTGTGCCAGCCCATCCAGCAGCCAAGAAGGTAGCGAGCAAGATGTGTCTCATGGGGAGATCCTATGCATAATTCAGAGTGCTATTTTGATTATAACCTTGGTCCGGCGACACGCCTATTAGCTCGTTATTCGTCAGCGAGATTTGACTTACACAAAGCGCTCTCAATGCCGTGGCGGTTCCCAGGCCATGCATATACCCCTCCAACGCAAAAGGCCTCCACCGTTTCCAGCAGAGGCCCATCATCAGTTGAGGCACTAATGAGATTTACGCCACCAGCTTACTGCCGTGGTTCGATCTTGGCCAGCTTTTCTTGCACAGCCCGTGCATAGGCATTGCCTGTTGTTTGAGCGATGGCTTTTTGAACAAGGCGCTGAAGCCCCACATCCACAGCTCGAATGTCGCCCAGTTGGCTCTCTTGGCTTTATCGGTCAAGCTGTCCGGCCTTAGGATTTACCTTAAATATCAATATTTTGGCCGGGCTTTACCTCTGCTTTTCTTACATAGGTAAAGGCCCCGCAATCATAAGATAGCGGGACCCTAATTTCCGATCAGTCTCTTGCGAGGTGATTAGGTGATCAAGTTGCTCGCGTCGAAGTCGCTCACGGAGAAGCCGACCAGTTCGATCAGGCCGTCGTCGTCACTAAAGGTGCTGTCGGTATCAGAGTCGTGGAAGACGTAAGCATTCCCACCGTAGTTGAACGTTGTAAAAGTGTTAACACCGTCCATGTAGCTTGCCGCGAGTACAACTGCATCGAACAGGCTGGCCTCACTGGCGATGGCTGCAATTTCCACGTTACTCAACGTCTCGCGACCCGAAGAGAAAGCCGTTATGTCAAGGACGTCGTCATCGGCGTTGAAGTCTGAGACCGTCGTGAGACCGTTTAGGAACTCAGCCTCACTGGCATCACCGATGTTGTTTCCGTACTCGATTTCAATCATATCAGAGCCAGCACCAAGGGTAATTTCCAGGCGCGTATTGATCGACGTACCACCGTTTTCGTCATCGACAGTTACTGTGTCGTTACCAGCACCCAAATCGATAGTTACGACATCGGCGTCACTATAATAACGGCCGACATTAAGCACACTGTCGTCACCAGACCCAGTGGAGATACTCGATACGACGTTTGAAGAGATAGCGAAGTTCATAGACAAGTTGCCAGTGGAGCCGGAACCATTGAAAGTTTCCAGTTCCAGCCTATTGGAGCCAGTGATGTTGAGAGTTGTATTGCTTTCCAGTGAAAGGTTCAGAGCAGTTACAGCATCTGCGCCAGCACCGTCAGCCCCCAAATCAACAGTGAGGGTGGCAGCAACGGCGTCGATCGAACCCGCAACATTCACAGTCTCGATGTCGTCACCGTCAACATCCAATGTGCCACCGCTGGAAACGTTGTCGAGAGCCATTGTAGCAGTTGTCACATCATCATCGTAGGTAATGGTATCGTTTACCGCAGTATCGCGAAAGCCAGCAGCCTGACCCTCTACGAGGCCGCTGATATCACCAGCATTGTCGATCTGCCAGATCTGCGAAGCGCCAACAAATATGGCAGCATTAATAGTGCCGCTACCACTATCGCGCGCAAGATTGATGGTTTCGATGTTTTTGATCGACACGCCACCAGGAACGGTAAGGGTCCCGTCAACGATCATTTCCAAGGTATCTTCGCCAGCGCCCCCGTCCAGTTTGTCGAAAGCTGTCAATGTGGTGGCCGCCGTACCGTCGTTTTCTACAGCCTGGAATGTATCCGCGTTGGCTGTACCAACGAAATTGTCAGTGCCTGCAGTAAGCGTGAAGGTTTCGCCCACAGCACCCCCTGGTAATGTGCCGGTGGCAATATATGCGTCGGTGGCGGCTTTTGCGGCGTCTACAGTTGCTTGGTCTTCTGTGACGCCGTCGACGACAGCAACAGCAGCAGCCTTGGCGTCGGCATCAAATTCGAAGCCGGCGACGTTCCCCGTTTTCAGAGCAAAATCCAAACCAACTTCGACTTTGTTGTCGAGAACGGATTTGTCGAATGTACCTGCGGTTGCATCATCACGTGCGCCCATGATGACCGCTTCGATCATGTCGGCAACAGAAACGCTGCCATCTTCCAGAACGCCGACCCAGAAATTTAGGCCTTCATCGTCAGGTGTGCGGCCGAACAGGTTTGCGTAGATGTTTGTAATGAACGCAGCAGGTGAAGAAACGCCTGGCGTGCTCAGGTAGGGGTAGAGTGCCACGGCTTCGGGGGACGCTGCGAAGTCAGCTGCAATGGTGTTGAATTCACGACCATTGTCGATTTGCTCAATCCAGAACTGAAGACCTGCTGGATCGGGAGCGCGATCAAAGTACCCTACATAGAGGGCCGTAATTGCATTGATTTGGGTAGAAGTTGCCATGACTTTAATTCCTGCATTGTGAGGGTTCAAGTATTTTCACGAGTAACCGCGAGGCAAAAATCTTCCAAATAAGGCGTTGTGGCCAGATCGCGGAATGATCGCATTTAACATAATGCCAGATTCGCTGTAGCCGAGCAAGCTTTATGTCCAGTAAAAACTATACCAACTTCTTGCATATGATGTTATGGATGTGGCCAGGTACAGAACCACCCAAATATCACTTTGACAGTTTCTATCTTAACTGCAGCAAACTTGGTTTAGCCCCTATATAGGCGGGGCTTTGCCGCGAACAGAAAGCTCCGTAGTATGACACATGACAAGATCACCCCTGCTGTCTCGCACGACAAAGATGCACGTGTTGAGTTGGGAAGCTGGCTGAGATCACTGCGCGAAGCGCAGGGCCTGTCGCAACGCCAGCTCGCGGACATGCTTGACCTAGACTACTACACCTTTATCTCGCAACTCGAGACCGGCCGCGGCAAAATCCCAAGTGCGCGGTACCGCGATTGGGCAAAAGTCCTTGAGCAAGAACCCAAAGCTTTCATGACCATTCTGTTGCGCTATTATGAGCCGGAAGCCTATGAGATGCTTTTTGGCGACGCTCAAAAAGCCTAAGAGTCGATCTGCCAGCCATAAATCGTGCTTTGAGATACTTTCGCAAAGCACGATGCGGGGCGGGCTAGGTTTGCGATCCTATAATGCGATCTCGGGGCAGACCCATATATGGTATTCTATGCCCCTGGCGGCACTTGCTCTACTACGTCATCCACAGAATGACCCATCCCGTATAGGCGTCAAACCATGCAGCGCATCTTCCAATGTTTGGGGGGGGCCTACCTGAGCGCGACCAGCGCTCTGTATGATTCCAGAACATCTTGGAATCGCCCCTTACAAAGTTAGGCCAAACCATAGCGGCTCCAAAGCAAAAAGACCTCCACCGTTTCCAGCAGAGGCCTTCTAGCAGGTAAACCAGGCAACTAGGTCTACAGTTGTGATTTACTGTTGTGGCTCAACTTTAGCCAGCTCTTCTTGCAAAGCCCGCGCATAAGCATTCCGGGCTGTTTGAGCGATAGCTTTTTGTTGTTCAAGTCGCTTCAGTTCAACATCTACAGCACGAATGTTACCAAGTTGGCTCTTGGCTTCATCCGACAGGCTGTCGATTTCATAAGATTTACCGTCGATGTCAATTGTTTGGCCGTTTGCCATGTTTGCACTCCTTACATAGGTAAAAAGGCCCCGCCATCATAAGATAGCGGGGCCTCTATTGTTTAATCAGTCTTCTAAGAGAAGATTAGATCAGGTTGCTTGCTGTAAAGTCTTCGACCGACATGCCAGTCAGCTGGATCAAACCGTCATCATCATTGAAGCTATTGGCGCCGTTATCAGTATAGATATAAGCGTCGCCCCCAAAGTCGAATGCAACTGTTTCACCGACATTTGCATTCGCAGCGGAAGCTGCTTCGATTGCCTCAAACAAGCTGTCCTTGGCTGCAATATCCGCGCGCTGAGTGTTAGACAGCACACCAAGAGGATTGGCTGTAAGGTTAATATCAAGAACATCCTGGCTCGCATTGAAGTCAGCGAACGTAATCAGGCTGTCCATGAAGTTGGCTTCTGTCGCGTCAAGAACGTTCACCAAGTTGTTAAGCTTGAGCGTGTCGTTGCCTTCGCCACCGGTAAAGTTAACTGCAACTGCTGTGTTGCCGTTATCAGTATCGTCGATTGTGAAGACGTCATTACCGGCACCGCCAGATACTGCCAAAGTGGAAGCACTCAAATCGGCGAGATCATCAATGGTCAGCATATCTTTGCCTGCACCACCAGTGATGGTGCTAAGGGCAGAGTCGTCATCCGACAGGAAGCCCGGAAGCGTGTACTTGATACCGCCAGCAGAGCCGGAAGCGTCGACAGTTTCCAGTTCCAATGCGTTGCCACCAGAGACAGTTAGTGTGGTGTTGCTGCTCAGCGAAAGGTTCAGAGTAGTTACGGCATCTGCGCCCGCGCCGTCAGCACCCAGGTCAACGTTGAGGTTGTTGGTAGCAGCATTCAGGGAGCCGGAAACATTAACAGTTGCAATGTCTTTACCGACAATATCCAAGCTTGCACCAGTGGTGACGTTATCAAGGGCAACCGAAGCCATTGTCGCGCCATCTTTGTAGCTGATGGTGTCAGCGTTTTGGACGATAGTATCGCGGAAACCAGCAGTCTGACCGTCTACGAGGCTGCTGACAGCACCAGCATTGTCAATCTGCCAGATCTGCTTGGCACCAACGAAAGTAGAAGCGTTAACGGCTGTCGTAGGAGCAGCACCAGAACGCGAAAGATTGATGGTTTCGATGTTCTTGATCGACACACCACCCGGAAGGTCGAGGTCGCCAGTTACGATCATTTCCAGTGTGTCTTCGCCAGCGCCACCATCAAGCTTGTCGAAAGCTGTCAATGTGGTGTCCGAGACGCCGCCCAGTTCGATAGCTTGGAATGTATCCGCATTGGCGGTGCCAACGAGGTTATCGGAGCCTGTTGTAAGCGTAAGGGTTTGCCCGACGGTACCGGATACGGTGCCATCGGCTACGAATGCATCTGTTGCAGCTTTTGCAGCGTCTACAGTTGCTTGGTCTTCTGTCACGCCGTTGACGGCAGCAACAGCTGCGGCTTTGGCTGCGGCGTCAAATTCAAAGCCAGCAACATTGCCTGCTTCCAGAGCAAAATCCAAACCAACTTCGACTTTGTTGTCCAGAACGGATTTGTCGAATGTACCGGCGGCTGCATCGTCACGTGCGCCCATGATGATCGCTTCGATCATGTCGGCGACGGAAACGCTACCGTCTTCCAGAACGCCAGTCCAGAATTCCAGACCTTCATCGTCAGGCGCGCGGCCGAACAGGTTTGCGTAGATGTTTGTAATGAACGCGGCAGGCGAAGAAACGTCTGGCGTGGTCAAGTAAGGGTACAGCGCCACGGCTTCAGCGGAAGCTGCGAAGTCAGCTGCAATTGTGTTAAACTCACGACCGTTGTCAATCTGGTCAATCCAGAACTGAAGACCCGCTGGATCAGGAGCGCGATCAAAGTACCCTACATAAAGGGCTGTAATCGCATTGATTTGCGTAGAAGTTGCCATGTTTGTAATTCCTGCGTTGTGAAGGTTCACGATTTTCTTTTCACGAGCGACCGCGCGGCAAAAATCTTCCAAATAAGGCATTGTCGCCAGATCGCGGAATGATCGCTAAGAGCGAACTAGCAAATTATCCGTCATCGAGCAAGCTTTATGTCCAGTAAAAAGTATACCAGCTTCTTTCATATGATGTTACGGATACAGACAGGCATAGAACTGCCCAAAAATAACATCGGCAGCTCCTACTTCATCTGCAGCAAACTTGGCTGGGTCCCCTATATATGCGGGGCTTCGCCGCGAACCGAAAGCTTCGTATGGCACACGACAAAATCACCCCCGCTGTCTCGCGCGATAAAAACGCACGTACAGAATTGGGAAGCTGGCTGAGGACACTGCGCGAAACGCAGGGCTTATCGCAGCGCCAACTCGCAGACGTTCTCGACTTAGATTACTACACCTTTATCTCGCAACTTGAGACCGGCCGCGGCAAAATTCCAAGCGCGCGGTACCGCGATTGGGCAAAAGCCCTTGAGCAAGAACCCAAAGCCTTTATGAAATTTCTGCTGAGGTATTATGAGCCAGAAGCCTATGAGATGCTTTTTAGCGATGCAGAACACGCCTAAAGGTCCGTTCTGACAGGGGAGGAAAGCGCCTCAAGACGCTTTTGCAAACTTGGATGCAGGTCGCGTGCTGTTTGCTGCTCAGATCTCAACCGCAAGGCCAGGTCCCGGCCGGCATTCAGAGCGGTCTCTTTGGCCAGAGAGACGATGCCTTGCGCATAGGAAGCGGGGGCATGATGCGCCTCGAAATAGGCCCGACCTGCGGCACCAATCTCGTCCCCCGCGCGGCGATCAGCGGCAAGTCTCAAAAAGAGCGCGTGTAGTTGAGCGGCTTCATCGTCCACATCTACAAAAGAGACCACGTCTTCAGGCAATCCCGCATACCAGCCTTCCCGGGTGACGACCGATGGCGCCCCCGCATTCCAGATGCGCAGCTGGCTGCCAGAGGCTTCCCCCATGCTGGGATGGCGCAGGTTCAACACCAGATGGGCCTGGCGTAGCGCATCGTCCAAGACCGGCTCTGGGACAAACCCATGCAAATGTACCCGGCCGGCTAGGTTCAACTGGGTCAGCTTGTCATATATGACATCCGGGTTCCAAATCTTGCCCATCACGTCCAGCCGGTAGTCAAAATCCTCCGGCATCTGGGCCAAAGCGTCCAAAACTTGCTCAAGCCGCCGGTTGGGGCCGATCCAGCCAAATTGCAATAGCCGCACCGGGCCGCTTGACGCCCGGCGTTGCGAGGGCGGGGGGCCTATTTCGAAGGGCAAGGGCAACACTTGGCAGGGCAAGTGAGGCAACCGTTCTTGCACCGCATTCGACGCAAACTGAGTATGTGTTAGCACGCCAAGCGCCTTGTCCAACACCAACTCGAAGCCCGGCAATTGGGCAGATATGACAGACCCTTTTTCTTCTCGTTGCAAGCAGGCTTGGCCTTTGCGCCAGCCTTCTGCTCCATACCACTTTTCCATCCCGGCCAAGTAGCTCGGCGCATCCCATTCGTATTGCTCGACGGCTTCGATCATTAATTCTTGAATCGCGAGATCATGTAAGACCACAAGGGTGGGGATGCGTTGCGCGAGGCGCAAGAAACCCGCATGGAAGACCCAAGAGTTCCCGATGTGAAGAAAGAGAATCTCTGGTCCTGTTCCGCAGCTGGCCGCGGCAAAATCTCTCGGCAAGACCGTATCCGGGTCAAACTTCTTGACCACACAATACCGCTCCAAGGACAGATCCCATTCCTGCGCATCAGTCCACAGAACAACCTCCGCCTTAGCGCTGAGCGCCGGCAGGATGCGTGCGGTGTAATGTGCAATATCAGTTTCAGCCGGGGGAAGGGGGCTGATCCAGTGAATTGTGGGGCGAGGCTCTGCGCTGGTCATCAAAGGGCTCGTTTGACTAAGGCCAGAAAGCTGGCTTCAGAACAAGGCAGCTCCAGTGTGTTGGCCCGTCCCGTGCCAGTAAAAGCACCAACACCCGTCTGAAAAAGATGCAGCCGCAGCGTACCAGGGCCCGCCATATCAGGAGCCCGGCGGAAGCTGAATGTGGTCTCCGCTCCCGGTGCCACGGCTTCGCTTAGCGGCAGAATGACATTGGTATGAACAAGATAATCCTCACCATTGATCCATTCAGCCAAAAGGGCCGTTGCCTGGTTGCCTGCAGCGGGCCACCATCCTGAAGAGGTGTTATGCGCGGTGACTTGCGTGAGGCCGGTCTTGGCCTCATCCTTGGTCAAAACCAGTTTGCCCGACAGCCGCGCAGGATCACCATGATAAAGGCCAGCGGGCGGGGCGCTCGGCGCCCCTACTTTCCGCCCGACAAAGACGATCGTTTCTCCGCGCAGATGCAAGTCGTCCTCGCGGGCAATCATGAGGGCCGCAGTCGCCGGGTCCACGTGATCGTCGTAGACATCAGATGTCCCTAGGTAGTGGGTTTCAAAGCCGGCACCATGGGCGAGAGCTTCTACCTCATGTGGGGTGTATTCGCGGTTGTGCCGTCCGTAGACCCCCCCGGTGGGGACAAAAAGACCGAACGAGTAGGGGGACTCACGATCAAGGATTTTTCGCACACCGCGGTGGCTACCGACATTGGGCGTGGTCAGGATGATATGCCCTCCGGGTCGCAACACGCGGGCCGCTTGGGACAGGAAGAAATGCGGGTCCAGAGCGAGATGCTCAAAGATCTCCATGCCCAGCACCATGTCGAACTCTGCGTCCCCATAGGGCATGACATCGCGCTCGATGTTGGCGGGGCGCAGCTCGATATCAAAATCAGGGTAGGCTGGGTTCAGGCTTTTGACTGACTGCGCATAGGGATTTGGTCCTTCCCAGACCCCGCTCATTTTGACGTCCTCGAGCGCGTTGACGACCATCGCCTCAAAGGCCAGAGGCGGGAAGACCCCAACATCCAGAATATCGCGCGGGGCACAGTCTACGATATGGTGCAAAGTGGTCAGGTAACGCGTCCAATGCGAGCCCAGATATTGTGCCAATCCAGGCTCAACCGGCGCGGGACCCTCACCATTTTCTTGGGGCATGGTGTCAAAGGCATAGGCCTCCAACACGTCGGTGATAGAGGCGAAAGGCAAGGCCGGCGCGGGTGGCGGAGCCACGGCGGCCTGTACACGGGCCACCGCTTCTTCGGCCGGGGTGGCCGCGGCTTTCGCTTCAAGGGCCGCGATTTGCGCGGGTCCCGGCGCCGGTTTGGCCGTCTCCCCGGTCAGTGTTTCCACCACATGCTCCCAGGAGATGTTCAGACTATGATAGCGCTCGAGCCCGGCCTGGCCCATGGTTTCGGCCAAGGCTGCATCTTCATAAAGCGTGGTGAAAGCCTTTGAGAGCGCCTCCGCATCAGGCGAGGTGATCAATCCCTCTTGTTCGTGAGAAATGAACTCTAGCGGGCCACCGGCGTCGGTGGTGGTGATCACCGGCTTGCCCGAGAGCATGGCCTCCAACGTGATATAGCCCAGATCTTCATCTTGCGGCGTAAAGACAACGCCACGGGCCTGGGCATAGTGGCGGATCATCGTGTCATTATCGATGCCACCCAGCCAATCGACGCGCCCCGAAATCCCCAAAGCCGCAGCCAGGCTGCGTAAGTCGTCCAGATAGGCAGGGTTCTCTGGCACGCCGGCGATGACCAAGCGCATTGGTCCAGGCGTCATGGCCAATGCGCGCAGCATCAGATCGACCCGCTTGGAGGGGTTCAGACGCCCCGGCGCGAAGAGATAGTCACCAAACGCGCCTTGAGTCATCCGGTCCGCAAGCGGTGGAGGGTGATACAAAGGCGTAGAGGGTAGACCAAGGTAAGACTCCAGCCGTCCAGCGACATTTTTCGAGTTCGCATAAATGGGGCGCGTGCTGCGTGCGAACGCCGCGCGGTCTTCCGCCCGGATCATATCGCGTGCCATCATCCCATCGGGGCTGTCCAGCAAGTCCGACGTGCCAGCATTCCACATGTCATAGGCTTGCCGATGCTGGTGGATCAACCAAAAGACCGGATTTGGATGCCGCGCGAGATAGGCGGGGAATTTAAGCCCGATCATCATGTCGATGGGCACCCCTTCAGATTCTGACAGGTCCACCAGCCGTGCTGATAGGATGCTATCGGTCAAGGTCTCAACGGGGTACCACTTGAAGGGCAGGGCGATTTCGCAAGCCTCATGACCATAGTGCCGCAGGGCGCTCACCAAGCCAGCGGCATGGCGCTCTGCACCGCCGGTGACGAAGGGGACTTGGGTCCGAACAACACCAACCCGCATCTTAAGTCTCCCGAAGGGGTTTGTGCCCCAAGATGGCCAGATCCTGGGCGCCAAACATCAGATTGGCCAGGTCGGGGTCAAACCCTGGCTTTGCCATAAACTCAGCAAGCCTCTCATGAGGGTGCAAATGGCGCGTTTCGATGGGCTGAAACCCGATCGTTTCAAACAGGACATTCAGCACCGGATCGGTCATAGGACGCAGGTGCGTGGGATCGTTGTGAAAGGAGGTCGACCCTACCAGAACGTTGCGTGTATTGGGGGTTTCGAACAAGAGTACCCCGCCTGGGGCCAGCACGCGCATGGCTTCCCGGGTAATCCAGAGAACCTCTTCAAAAGGCAGATGCTCGATCAGATGGTGCGCGGTAATACAGGCTAAAGAATCGTCTTTGGCCTCGGTGAGCGCGCTGCGGGCGTCCCCGTAACGCGCATCCAGTCCTTCGCTCTGCACGTCTTCAATTTGCACAGGGTTGGTATCAATGCCAATGGCGGTGATGCCTACATCATTTAGCAGGCCAAGCCATTCCCCGCGGCCGCAGCCGATGTCCATAACAGGTTTGCCGCCGGTGCGGATAACGGCGCTCTCCACATCGGGGAGATAGACGCGCAACCTGTTGCGGATGTCGGATGTGGTGCCGCGGTATTTGTTTTCCAGCCTATGATAGAAACTGTCCATGACGGCCCCGAGCCCCCCCGTGTCCTTGGCGGCCGGCTCCGGCGGTGGGAGCTGTGTTTGCGTCCCTTGGGATGCGAGCAAGACCTGATCCAAGCGCCGGGAGAGACCGACAAAATTGCGCGCGAGCTCTGCATTGCGGGCCATCAGAACCTGGGTCTCGCCCTGAACCATTTGTTTGATTCCATTTTTCAACTGGCGCTCGCGGGTTTCCAAAGCATTGAAGCGCTCCTCAGTGGCTCGCATGTTGCGGTGCGCTTCTTTGGCCAAGCGCTCTGTGCGCCCGAGCTTGAAAAACGCAGCTATGTAGTCGCCAAAACGCTTGACCTTGCTCACATTATCTCCCATCGGATCTTCGGATTTTTCACCATGCCTACAGTCTATCTAGCTGTTTACTCTTCGCGCAAGCTCTTGAAAATTGCTTCGGATAGAGGGTCTAGCATATACTGCAATACGGTCCTCTCACCTGTCAGGATCACCACATCTGCCGGCATGCCTGCAGTCAAACCCTCACGGATCTCATCCGTGAGATTTTCGTCCGGTACTTTGATGCGTGCGAGGTAATAGGGCGCCTCGTTGGGGTCCTGGGTGGTCACCACATCTGTTGAGATCGATAGAACTTCGCCCAACACCACCTTTGACAGGCGGGCTTTGAAGGCCGAAAACCGTACTTCGGTTTCAAGCCCGGGGCGTACGTTATCCACATCCACGGGCGCGATCTTCGCATCAATAAGAAGCGTCTCATCGCTGGGGACGATCTCCATCAGGATTTCGCCAGAACGGATCACGGAGCCGCGGGTGGTGACGGCGAGGCTTTGCACCTTGCCGGTCGTGGGGGCCAGAATGGTTGTGCGCCGCATCTGATCGGCGGCTACGGTTAACTTTTCATTGATCTCGGAAATCTCGGAGCGCGCGGTCTTAAGCTCGCTGTTGGCACGTTCGCTATATTCTTGCTTGAGCTTGAGAATATTGAGCTGCGCCTCTCCGGCTGCGGCTTTTACTTGGGCGATATCGGACATGGCCGTCCCAATGCTGGCTTCGATCTGGATCACCTCATCTTGCATCTCAGAGAGGCGGTTGCTTTCGATCACGCCGCGCTCTTCGCCTGTGCGCATCCGCTCAAAGAGTTCGTTGCGCAGGGTATGACGTCTTTCCACGGCGGCGAGCTGGACTTCGTAGCCTTCCGCTTGACCGTTCAACTGCTCTGCACGGAACTCGAGGATTTCAGTTTGCGACAAAAAGATTGAGCGGCGGTCTTCAAAGATGTTGCGTTGGGCTTGCACCGCACTTTTCACGTAGGGGTCTTCAGCGTTAAGCAGGTCAGGGGAAAACTCGATCTCTTCATCGAAGGCCTGCTCTGCGACCAACCGGGCAATCAAGGCTTCCGAGGCGGCACGGCGCTGCTCAAGCACCCTTATTTCCGAGTTGATCTGGATGTTGTCGAGCACGAGCAGGGGGTCGCCTTGCTCCACGAAAGCAGCCTCGCGCACCAAGATATCTTGAACGATACCGCCCTCAAGGTGCTGAACAACTTTGCGGTCGCTTTCCAGCGACACCACCCCAGGCGCCACAACAGCGCTGGCGATGATCGCAAAATAAGCCCAGGTGCCCAGGATGCCGAAGGTAATGAACAAGATAACATACCCTGCAAAGGAGTACTTTCGCGGGTTCGCCATCTTTTTCAGTTGGCCCGCAATCAGGGTTGATTGTGCTGTTGCCACGATTGAATCCTAAATCTCTGGTCGCTTTGTATGAATGAGAACTGTTTTGCCATTTTGACAAGGATCGGACCAGCGCGACATGTGGGTCTCGGTCAGATCCTGCCAAAGTTTACAGCTTGGCCGTGGACAGCGACAACGTTTGGGGCTGCTGCTGCGGCTTTTGTTGTTGAGGTTGCTGCTGGGGCTGCAACAGCTCCTTTGTGGCCACAAACCGCTGAACCGTTCCGTCTCTCAGGATCAAGGTGAAGTCGGTGGCACTCAGAATATTCGCCTTATGGGTCACTAGGACAATCGTCTTACCGTCACTCTTCAGTTGGGTGAGGCAACGTGCCAAGGCCTCTTCGCCTTCACTGTCCAAGTTTGCATTGGGCTCATCAAGCACCACCAGAGAGGGGTTGCCGAAAAGCGCCCGGGCCAATCCAACCCGCTGCCGTTGACCGCCAGACAAACGGCCGCCGCCGCTTCCAATTTGGGTAGCATAGCCGTCGTTCAGCCCGGAAATCATTTCGTGGGCTCCGGCAAGCTTAGCAGCTGCAATAATATCGTCGTCGGTGGCGTCGTCTATAAAGCGGGAAATGTTCTCGGCGACGGTGCCCGCGAACAGTTTTACGTCCTGCGGCAGATAGCCGATGGTTTTGCCAAGCTGATTACGGTCCCAATGGGAAAGTTCCACCTGATCGAGGCGGATCGCGCCATTGATCGGGTCGCCTACACCAACGAGGTGACGCGCAAGCGTAGACTTTCCCGACCCACTGGGGCCAATAAGAGCCAATGTCTTTCCGGCCGGCAGATCAAAACTGACGCCCCGTAGGATCGTATCGCGGGTGCCGGGGACAACAGTCGTGACACCTTCGGCGCTGAGATGCCCTTTAGGCTGGGGCTGTTGAAGACGCGTAGGCTCTTCTGCAACAGCTTCAAAGAGCTTTTTCAGGCGTGCATTGGATTGGCGTGCTGCAACAAATTCTTTCCACTGTCCGACGGCCTGCTCAACTGGAGCCAGAGCACGGCCCATCACGATAGAGGCCGCGATCATGACGCCTGCGGAGATCTCCCCTTTCATGGCGAGATAGGCACCCGTGCCGAGGATCGCGACCTGAAGGGCCATTCTGACGAATTTTGAGCTCGACATGACAGCACCGGCCCAGTCACTGGCGGTGGCTTGCGAGACGAGCATGCCATTGCGCTTGACCTGCCAACGTTGCGCCAGAGCATCTTGCATCCCCATTGCACGAATGACTTCCGCATTCTGCATCGTGGCCCCGGCAAATTCGGACGCTTGCTGACCTTCGTTGTTGGCCGACTGCAGCGCATTGCGGGTCAAATATTCGTTGAGAAGCGCGAGGGTGAAGATGACGACCGTACCGCCCGTGGCCACCCATCCCAACCAAGGATGGAAAGCAAAGCAGAGCGCGAGAAAGATCGGGGTCCAGGGCACATCAAAAAAGGCCAACACACCTTGTCCGGTAATAAAACTGCGGACTTTATCTGCATCTCCCAGAGCGGTGCGCGCGCCACCGTTGGGATTGACCAGCTGCATCCGTGCCACGCGGTCAAACAGGGGCCGTGAGAGGATGCTGTCAAACTGCAAACCTGCCCGTACCAGCATACGCGAGCGAACAAACTCGAGCGTGCCATAGGTGATGAGAAGGGCCACTGCGACCACCGTGATCACCGCGAGCGTCATCTCGTTTCGGCTGGAAAGTACCCGATCATAGATCTGGAGCATATAAAGAGGGCCTACGAACATCAGCAAATTCACAAAGAAGCTGAACAGGATCGTCGCCCCGAAAATGGCGCGAAACTTCTGGTAGGCCTGCTGGAGCGGGTTACTGGCACTCATTGGGTAAATATCTTTCACAGCCAAACATGGTCGCCTCGCTATAAACGCTTTTTTACTGAAGGTCACGCCCAGTATACGCAGGTTCAATTGCTAGGAAAGGCTTCAATGTTTCGGTGGCAGATCGTCTTCAGTGTCGTTTGCGAGCTCCATGGCAACCGCTTCTTTTTGAAACATGCGCGCAGATGGCCTTGCGGTCAAAATTGACTCCGTGACGAACCAAGTGATCATGATCTGACTCTACATTGCACGCATCAAAAGTATGCTTATGTATGACGTATCTTGAAAGGACATGCCATGCCTTCAGCTGAACGAATGACAATTACGATGCCAACAGATATGGCAGAGGCATTGCGCCAGACCGTAGCTGGTGGCGAGTATGCCTCAACCAGTGAAGTTGTACGCGAGGCGTTGCGCGACTGGACACGCAGCCGCAATGCCGAGCTGCGCGATCTTGAGGTCTTACGGAACGCGATCAAAGCTGGGCTGGACAGCGAACCGGGTATTCCGGCCGACCAAGTGTTTGCCGAGCTGCGTGCGCGTTACGCCGACAAGTCCTGATCGTGGCAAACGTCGTTATCCTGCCCGCTGCACGGGCAGACCTCATGGACATTGGCGACTTTATCGCGCTCGACAATCGCCCTCGCGCCGCATCGTTCGTGGCCGAGATCGAGGCGAAGATTGTTGAAGTAGGCGAGCGCCCCCGCAGCTTCTAGAAGCGCGACGACCTGCACAAAGGGCTGCGTCACGCGCGGCATGGGCGTTACCTGATATTCTTCATCAAGGTAGGTGATGAAGGGCAGATCGTGCGGGTGATAGAAGGGTCGCGAGATCTGCCGGGTTTGTTTGAGCTTTAGATTACGAGACCCGTGATAGTCGTTCAAAAACGGTTCTCTGTTTGCGGCTCTGTTAAGCGGGATTGCGATATATCCGTCCGGGGTCATGGTTCTCTCCGAGGTCACGATCATCGTGTTTGTCCGCTTTCGGCTTTCCACCTGTTCCAATAGGCTCAAGCTGAACCCTCCTCACACGAGCCACTTCAAGGACCCACTATGCGTGATCCGCGTTACGATATTCTCTTTAAGCCTCTCAAGATTGGTCCTGTCACTACCCGCAACCGGTTTTACCAAGTGCCACATTGCACGGGTATGGGGCATCGATACCCGAAAGCTGAGGCGCGTCTGCGCGGGGTAAAAGCGGAAGGCGGATGGGGTGTGGTATCCACGCAAGAGGCTGAAATACATGCAAGCTCAGACCTAACCCCTGCAAATGAAGCGCGGATTTGGGGGGCGCAGGACATTCCAGCCCTGCGCCTCGTGACAGATGCAGTTCACGCACATGGCAGTCTGGCAGCGATCCAGCTGGTTCATAATGGACTTCACACAGCAAACCGCTACAGCCGAATTGCCCCCCTTGCGCCATCCGCAGCCGCCGTTGCAAGTGATGACCCGGTCCAGGCCCGGGCCATGGACAAGACCGACATCGCAGCCTTTCGCAAATGGCATGTGGAAGCCGCGCTGCGGGCAAAAGAGGCGGGGTTTGATATCATCTACGCCTATGCGGGCCACGATATGACCTTGCTGCAACATTTTCTGCTGGCGCGCCACAACCACCGTACAGATGAATATGGCGGCTCATTTGCAAACCGTCTGCGGTTGTTCCGAGAAGTGATTGAGGACACGAAAGAAGCTGTGGGTCAGACTTGCGCCGTCGCCGTGCGCTTGGCGGTTGATGAACTGATGGGCCGCGACGGCTTGCAGCACGATGGGGAGGCGCATGACATTATCGAGGCCCTGGCCGAAGAGCCTGATCTTTGGGATGTGAACCTGTCTGGGTGGTCAAACGACAGCCAGACCGCGCGGTTCTCCGACGAAGGATTTCAGGAGCATTACACAGGCTTTGTGAAATCGGTCACCACAAAGCCTGTCGTGGGCGTGGGCCGCTATACATCGCCCGACACCATGGCGCGGGTGATCAAAAGCGGTCATCTGGACCTGATTGGCGCCGCGCGCCCTTCCATTGCCGATCCATTCCTGCCGAGTAAGATCGAGGCTGGGGAGATCGAGGCAATCCGGGAGTGCATTGGGTGCAACATCTGCGTGATGGGCGACAACACCAGCGTGCCAATGCGGTGCACCCAAAACCCAACCCTCGGTGAGGAATGGCGGCGCGGCTGGCATCCCGAATTTATCCCGTCTCTTTCGCACCCTGACCCCTACCTAATCGTCGGCGGGGGGCCTGCCGGGCTGGAGGCAGCGCGCGCCTTGGTTCAACGGGGCGCAGAGGTCACTCTGTCCGAGGCAGGGACCGCGTGGGGAGGGCGTGTCACTTTAGAAAGTGCCTTGCCCGGTCTTGCAACATGGGCCCGTGTTCGAGATTGGCGGCTCTGGCAGCTAAACCAAGCGCCGAATCTCGAAATGTACCTTAACAGCCCGCTTCAAGCATCTGATATTATTGAGTTCGGCATGCCTCATGTCGCCCTTTCCATAGGGTCAACATGGCGGGCGGATGGGGTGGGTCGCGTGCATCGTCGCCCACTTGGGTTTCTGGATCCGGACCGTGTGTTGACGCCAGATGACATCATGGCCAAAGGCGCATCGGCCGTCACGGATAAGGGTCCAGTTGTCATCTTTGATGATGACCGCTTTTACATGGCAAGCGTTCTAGCTGAACTCTTGGCGACCGCAGGGCGCGATGTGGTGTTCGTCACACCGGCGCCCGTCGTGTCGCCCTGGTCGGAAACCACTTTGGAGCAGGACCGCATCCAGCGTCGCCTGATCGAAAAGCAAGTGCGCATCATCCCCCTGCACAGCCTTGCCGACATGTCCCCGGAGACGCTGACACTCAGTTGTGTTTACACGGGAGACACTCAAGAGATTGCCTGCAGCACAGTGGTCACTGTCACAACCCGGCGCCCCAACGATGCTCTCTGGGAAGACCTTCTTGCAGCCAAAGAGCAATGGGACGACGCTGGTATTCGCTCGGTAAGGCGAATTGGTGATTGTTACGCTCCGAGCCTCATCGCAGGGGCAGTTCAGTCGGGTCATACCTATGCTCGGCATGCCGGGCTTGAGGAAGAACCAGAGCCCCGACGGGAAGATTTTGGACACGTGTAAAGGACCATCGGCCCCTAAAGGCCTAATTCGGTAACGCTTCCGAGGTCTTTCAATAGTACATAAGAAGGAGAATGAAGGTGCCCAATGGAGGTGGTTGAACGATGGACATCACCCTGATCAAGACATTTATCGAGGTCGCGAATACCGGATCGTTTGTCGCTGCGCGCGACAGGCTTCTTGTCACGCAATCCGCGATCAGCCTGCGCATTCAGCGCCTCGAAGACAGCCTGGGGCATCAACTCTTCACCCGCTCGAAGGTCGGAGCTGTGCTCACCGCCGAAGGCCAGCAGTTTGAGCCCTACGCCCTCAGCCTTTTGAAGGTCTGGGAAGAAGCCCGGCAAAAAATCTCAGTTCCTCATGGCTATGAGCGTGCGCTGAGCATCGGCGCACAATATTCGCTCTGGCCGGGGTTGGGGTTTCGCTGGCTCGATGCCCTACAGGTCGAGATGCCACAATTAAGCGTGCATGCGGAAATGGGCATGCCGGACCGCATCACGCGGTTTCTGGTCGAGGGCGTCGTGCAGGCTGCCCTGCTTTACACACCACAACTGCGGCCGGGGTTGATCGTAGAGCCCGCCTTAGACGATGAACTGATCCTCGTGGCCTCCTATCCGGACGCAAGCTTGGAAAAGCTGTCGGGGTATGTCTCCGTGAACTGGGGGCCTGAATTCACTCACGCGCTTGCGCTCGCACTCCCGCATTTGACGGATTCAGGCCGCTCCATGGCCTTGGGGGCCCTCACGATGGAATATGTGGTCAACCGGCGGTCAGTTGCATTCCTGCCCGCCCGGTCGGTAAGGCGGCATCTGGACGATGGAAAACTCTATATTGTGGCAGATGCGCCACGGTTTGTTTATCCGTCTTGGGTGGTCTGGCGCGAAGATTTGGATGAGGACCTGGCCGCGCTGGCGCGCAAGACGTTGAAGACCGTTGTACAGAAGGCTGAAAAATCTCAAGAAACTCTCGTGGGCGATTTGGGGGTCATGGCGGACTACGAGGCGGCCTCGGAGGGCGAAGCCAACGATGAGCAATAATCTCTTTATCTATAATTCATTCGAATTATCCTCACGCTCCATGAGTCGTTAAATTGCACCCAGCAGAGATGCTTTCGGACCAGCCGCGGTTCGGATCACTTCTTTTGGGGAAGGATTGACCCATGAACATGCTCGTAAAATTTGCTACCGTTTCGACGCTGGCGCTGATCGTCGCTGCCCCGGCTTCAGCCCAAAGCACCCTGACAGGGGTGACCGAACTCAATGATCAAATCGACGACATCACCACAGAGGTAGAGCGCGACCAACGTCGTGGTGAAGACGCAGACCGCTTTGGCCCGAATGGTGTGGCACAAGGCTGGCGCGGCTCTTTTGCCCTGACTGCCTCTGGCACTTCTGGCAACACCGACAATGGTGAGCTGGCTGGTGCAGGCCGCCTGACCTACGGGATTGGCGACTGGAACCACCTTATTGGCTTCGCGATTGAATACGGCGAAGCAAACGGCACGAAGAACGAAGAGAAGTTCTTTGGCACCTATGAGGCTAGCCGCTACTTCACGCCAGAGTTCTACATGTTCGGCATTGGTCGTTTCCAATATGACGGCCTGCTGACCGATAATTCCGGTGCGATCTTGCCCGGCTCGGAAACCGATGCGTTCTTGGGCTTCGGTCCGGGCTACCGCGTGCTGAGCGAACCGAACCACACTTGGCGCGTTCAAGCGGGTCCCGGTGCGCGTTACTACAAGGATGCTGCTGGCGTGTCTGATACCGAGGTTGGCTTCATCGTGTCCTCGCGTTACTTCTACGCGCTGACCGACACGGTCTCTTTCACCAACGACACCGATGTTCTCGGCTCTGACGCAAACACGATTGTTTCGAACGACGCGGGCGTCAATTTCAAGGTGTCCAACAACCTGTCGACCCGTCTGAGTTACCGGACAGACTATAACACAGATCCCACAGCTGGACTGAAATCGACCGACAACACCATTGGCGTTTCGCTTGTGATGGGGTTTTAAGGACGAACGGACCCCTTGGGTGGGATTTACCTCGTGCACCCAAGGGCCATCAGAACAGGGAATGGGAGATCCATTCCCTGTTTTTGTTTTACGCTCTTTTTGACGGCCCGATGGTTTAAGCGACCAGCTCAACAGCGTGGGCGGACTGCCCGTAGCGAAGATATGTGCCAAGATCCCAACCTGTAGAGCCGTGCGGGCGCGGTCATGTTGCGGTCTCTCCCTCAGTCTCGATCTTCAAGGGTTCGCCGCAATGTTTGCAGTGAATTGCATCTGTCTCATGCCGGTTTAGGCCACATTCGGGACATTTATATTTGATCTTGGAAGGCTGGAAGATGGCACGCGCCAATTGCACAAAAAGCGCGACCCCCACGACCATGATAAATACCGATAAGAGCTTGCCGCTGGTCGTTGTCATGGTGATGTCACCAAAGCCAGTCGTGGTGAGCGTCGCCACCGTAAAATAGAGCGCGTCCACATATCCCGCGACACCTGTCTCTCCTTCAAAGGCCAGCACAAATACCAATGATGTGGTCACGAAGATAAAGACAAACAAATTGACGGCTGCGAGGATGGCATCCTCATGGCGCCGAAAGAACAGACTGTCGCGCCGCAAATCGCGAAGCAGATGATAGGCGTGGATCAGTCGCAGCCCCCTCAGGACGCGGAGGAAGGCAAAGTTCCCAGGAATAAAGGGGGCGAGCAGCAAAGTCAGCGTCACGACCAGATCCGCAAGCGTATAGATGCGTGTTAGTTCCCGGCGCAGGTTGTTCGAAATCCAGAGCCGGGCCGCAAGGTCCAACGCAATGAGCAGGCCGAGCGCGGTGTTCACGGCGGTCATCGTCGGCGTTGCAGGTAGGGCGGCTGTCGCAATGAAATAAAGGATGGTCAGCGCATCAAAAATGATCAGCCCATAGCGAAACCGTCGGGCACGCTGGCTTTGCCCGGTATAGAGCAGCCGGATTGTGCGGTGAAGTTCTTCCATCTGCGCAACCTGCCACAGGTTCTTGACCGGCGCTATGCGCGGGCGCGGGGGTGATGGGGCTTGTCGGCAAACCGGGCGCGATGATCCACGTGCAGGGCCATGCGAGCTTTGATCGACGATCGCGCAACCTTTGAAGAGCACTGGGTGCCGGAACTCGAGTATTGGTTTAAAGAAGGGATAGACACCCCGGGGATGATCATGATCCACGTCCATGCCGACCGGATCGATTATTGGGACGGGATGGAGGCGGGAGAGGTCAGGCCGTAAGGCGCCAGCCGCCGTATTTCTTAGCCTGCCTGGAGGTGTGGGGGGGCCTTCAAAATGGCCATTACAGGTGCTGGCAACAGGCCCGCGCGCAGAAGATTGATATTTCTTTGCAAAATACAGGACGCGCTAAGAGCCCCCAAGTTCACTCTTTAGCCGTACAAAAGGCTGGCATCGGGAGGCGATCTCGCTGTTGCGGAGGGGCGCGGGGTCTGACTTGCCATGCACGGCCACTTTGATGAACCCTCCTTCAACCGGCAGTTTTGCGAAGACAAGAAGCACCGTCGCTCCCCTGCCTACGCCTCTGCAATGGTTGAAAAAGAAACTGATCTGAACGGGTTCTCCGCAAACCGCGCGTCTCGAAGAGTTGGCAGTTATAACACCTTGGACTTTGCCCTCAAAATGATATGGTGGCGCAAAGGATTTGCTTGATGTCTGATGTTATTCGGTTCCCACGGTCTATTAGGTCGAGTGCTCTGGCCGTTTCTGGTCTGACTGAGGCAGAGGATGCGCCCGGCAGCTTCAAGATGTCAGACCTCTACGGCAGAGTAAGAGAAGATGAAGCTATCGATGATGGCCACTCTGAGGCTGACACCAACGTTTCCTTTCTCCAGCAGCCCAGCAGCCTGCCCGCACCGGTCACAGGGTGGTCCAACCAGGAATTGGCAGACCTTTACCGCACGCAACGGATCCTGGCGCTGGCCGGTGTGACGACCCAAGTGGATCGCGGGATCACCGATGAAGGAGACCCGTGGTTTGTCTTCTTGGACAGCCAAGACGAGGTGCTGGTGCACTTCAGCCATTTTGACGGGGCCTATATGGTCACCAGTCAGATGCAGGACGCCCCCATCAAAGGCGACAGCTTGCAAGATCTGGTTGCTGAATTCTCACGCCGTGTGAAACCGGTGATGCAAGCCGGACAATCGGGGCAAAACGTTGTCTCGATCGCAAAGCGCAACCGCGATGTGGTCTTCATACACCCCGCAGCGGCTTTGGCAGCATTGGTGTGGTCGATCTACCTGATGTCAGATGAGCTCATTGCAGCCACCCCTATGATTGCTGCAGGGGAGGCTGAAGACACAGGACCCACTTCCGTGGGAAAGAGCGCAGTCGGCGACATCGACCCTGCGACAGATCACGCAGATGAGCTGCCGCTCGTTGCTCAAAAAACGCCCCCGCTCCCCGCGGACCCGGACCTGGGAAAACAGGGGGCAATCGCGTCTCCCAGCCGTGAAGGTTTGGCTCTGGGCTTCTCTGGACATGGCGCTAAAGTCGTAGGAGCCAGCTTGAGCCTTGTTGCTCTTGCCGCAGGCCTGCCCCTGCCTGCGAGCAATGCACTTGAAGTTGCAGATGAGAATGGCACCTTGCAAAAGCTAAGCTTAGCAAGCCTGTCCGCAGCACTTACCCAAGTTAAAGAAAAAGAAGCTGCCCTTTTGATGGCTTCGGAGATCACCAAACTGCAGCAGCGACAGATCGATGCGACGTCACCGTCTGATGAAGAAGGGCAAGCCGAAACGCCCACGATGGAGACGACCGCAGACACGCCTGCGACTTTTGAGATCGTACAACCAACGCATAGCACTGAAATTGCAATTCTTTCCACTCATGTACCGGAGGCCGCCCCAAGTTCTATGGCGCGCGATGACGTTTCAGAGAGCGCCAAGAAAGTAAAAGAGGCCCCACCGGCATCTTCTGCAGATGCCGCATCTGAGACCGCTAAAGAAATCAGTTTTTTGCAGAGCTTTGACGCAGCATTCGAGAGCTTCGAAATCACCAGCCTCGACAAGATTGCTGAAACTGAACTCACTCAATTGTGGAACCCCGAAGACACAAAGGATGTGCAAAATCCGCTAAGCCCGATCCAAGGCGTCCAGGGCCTTGAGACCTTTGATCAAGATGCGCGGGTTTTCCTGGATTTCTTGCTACACACCTATAGCAATATCAAAGTCGTCAACTTGGCCACAGAGATCATATTTATTCATATGGATGCCTTTGATGGAAACGACAGCGCGCATGAAATCTACGCCAAAAGCTGGTCGTTTGATGATGGCGGCACAATTTCCACCATCGGTTTCAAAAGTGACATGGCCCAATTTGATCTCATTGCCTGAGGGGCGCGGGCCCGTGGCTCCTGCCATATAAGGAGCAGGAAAGGGGCGCTGTCCCACTTTCTGTTTCTTTTGGGCGGGTTCTACCTATCTTGTTTACGCGCCACAGCTGCCCCTCCTAGTTTGGTCAATTCTTGCAATGCTGGCCTTCACGGACATGCTTCGAGTCCGAGCGATGAAGTGCATAGAGAGTGGGTTTCCATAGGAGGGGGTCACGGTTTATCAGTTTCTTTCAAAGAGACGTAGAAAAGGCGCGCCCTCGCATGTCCAAGACTAAAATTGCCGTGGCCGGGATTGGCTATGTAGGACTGTCCAACGCCGTTTTGTTGGCCCAGCACAATGATGTAACGGCAGTGGATCTGGACCCGGATCGAGTAGCAGAAGTGAATACGGGCCGTTCACCGATCGTGGATCCCGAGATTGAACGCTATCTGGCAGAAACACCCTTAAGCCTGCGCGCCACGACTGTTGCTGCAGAGGCTTACAGTGAGGCAGAGTTCGTCCTCATCGCCACGCCTACGAACTACGATCCGCAGACGAACGTCTTTGATACGTCCAGTGTCGAAGCGGTGGTGCGCGAAGTCATGGCTCTCAACACGAAGGCAACCATTGTCATCAAATCCACCGTGCCGGTGGGCTATACTGCAGCCCTTTGCGCAAAGCTTCAGACCGACCAGCTGATCTTCAGCCCCGAGTTTCTGCGCGAGGGCCGTGCTCTATATGACAACCTGCACCCGTCGCGTATCGTGGTGGGCGAAGACAGTGTTCGTGCGCGCCGTTTTGCAGCGCTTCTGGCCGAAGCAGCGCGCACTTGCGATATCCCTATGCTCTTCACCGGCGCGGCCGAAGCTGAGGCAGTAAAGCTTTTCGCCAATACTTTCTTGGCCATGCGCGTCGCCTATTTTAATGAGATGGACAGCTATGCGCTGTCCAGTGGGCTCGATACACGCCAGATCATCGACGGCGTCTGTCTCGATCCGCGCATTGGCCAGCAATACAATAACCCTTCTTTTGGGTATGGGGGCTATTGCCTGCCCAAAGATACAAAGCAGTTGCTGGCCAATTATTCGGATGTTCCGCAAAATCTGATTCACGCGATCGTGGAGGCCAACCGCACCCGCAAAGACTTCGTTGCCGAACGGATCCTTGCGTTGAACCCGCGCAAAGTCGGCATCTACCGGCTGGTGATGAAAACCGGATCTGATAATTTCCGCCAAAGTTCGGTGCAAGGGATCATGAAGCGACTGAAAGCCAAGGGCATCGAGGTTATCGTCTATGAACCAGCGCTGCAGGAAGACAGCTTCTTTGGGTCCACCGTGATCGAAGATCTCGATGCATTCAAGATGCAGGTGGATGTGATCGTGGCAAACCGCCGTCATACCGATCTTGAAGATGTCAGCGAGAAGGTTTTTACCCGAGATCTGTTTGGTGCCGACTGATGTTCGAGGGCAGGGCGCCTTCGGATTAAATCGCCCGCTCCAGCAATTTTTTCGCAGCCTTGTACCGTTGTGCAGTAGGTAAGGCGCGTGCTTAATTTTGGCTTAAGCGACCACCAAGATCGGTGCTCATACGCTTGCAAACCTTTTCTACAGTCTCACCCTTTGTCCTTTGCTAAGCCCCGAGCGCTGACCCTCGGGAAGTTTGACAAAGTACGTTTCAACAAATTACATCAGTGCTGCACGAACGTGTGCTTTTTAACGACCCCAAAAAAGCTGCAGGTAGGGCCATTAAACTTGGAGCAATTCTGTTGAGGCATGATCTTTATCAGCCCCTGAGTTGAATCGCGTAGCACAAGCGCGCAGTGATTACCGTCTAGGTTTTGACTGAAGGTAAGTTGTCCGTCCGATAAGGGCCTCAATTCCCCTGCAACTTCGCCAGAGCACTCCTTCCCTTTAATGCGCAGCACCGCTTGGCCTTGGAAAACCTTCAGCGTTCCTGTGCCGCCGTCCTGATCGGTTTCATAGCTGCCGTCGGAAAGTTCAAACGCCTGAAGGTCTTGGGGCGCGCTCAAAAATACGCAGGCTGCAGTCAGCAGCCCAATGTAGGAAGCTTTAATCTTCATGGTTCACCTTTGTTTATGGCCATTGAAGGGGTGAACCCCTTCAATGAATCTCCTGCTGCTCTTTTATTAAGTGAGCGGCCTGCTCGGTCGTATCGGCCGCATCACGGTTGGCCCCCATGTGGGTTCCAAGATGGTGGACAGGCCCGCGCTCTGACAAGCCTCACATAAACAAAAATTCCAAATGACCCATTGAGCGAAGCGCCAAGGACACAGTTCTATGTTCGAAATTTTGAAGTTTTTCGCTCGGCATCCGATCAAAGAATTCTTAGATTGGACCGAGATTTCGCATCTAAATTCAATGCGCTGTCGAGATACCAGAGTTCAACCTGCCATCTCGACTATTAGTCTTAGACAAAAACACCGTCAGAATAGGTGGTTCCGACCAACCCTGCGAATTCATCCGACTGCATCATATACGCAAGGGCCTCATCAACCGTATCGGCAATCCCGTTTGCGTCGAGGTATTCTTTCCAGAATGTCAGACCTGCTGCATCCGCTTCCCGATCAAATAGGTTATTGTAGATGGATTGGACCAAGGCCTCAGCATTATTCAGCACGGCACCATATTGCTGAGCAAAGGCATCTGTTTGGGTGAATGCATTTGTCAGAGCAAAGGTGTCGATCGTGCCTCCCTCATAGAGATCGAGCCAAAAGTCGAAACCAGCAGCATCCGGTTGGCTGTTGCCAAGCAGAGCATTATAAGCAGCTTTGACCAAACCTGCGCCATCCTCGATGTCCAAGAACAACGTGCCATCGGTAAACTCAAGGCGCTCTAAGCCGACAAGTTTCTGAGGCTCTTTGCCCGGTAAAGTGACTGTGACACCGTCGTCCTCAACCGATATTGTTGCCCCACTAAAGGGCAGTGTGAACGTCTGGATGTCATTTCCGTTTTGATCTTGCGTGACTCCGGCGCCATCGCCAGGTTCTGCCGTTCCAAACCCCTCGACGTCACTCAGCAGAGTTTCGTCCGGCAAGTTCTCGATAGCGCTCCGAAGTTCTTCAACCCCTGCCGAAACGAGGATTGGGTTGGCCTCAATCAAAGTCAAAGCTTCATCAAGCTCAGAGGTAATTGTCACTCCAAGACTGATAAGAATTCCCCGCAACTGAGAAGCAATGCCTTCAGAGTCGTCTAATAGAGGGCTGTTGGCCGCGAGCGTGAGGAGGGGGCGGATGTCCCCAACCGTAAGTTGATCCATGCTAAAAACTCCTGAATAGAATAATCTGATCAGGCAATTCTCGTGCAACCCACGCGGGAGAATCGCCACGTAATCAAAAAGGTATGCGGATAAAACAAAACTGGCTATAAAAATGACGACAATGTGGCAACGAAACAATCTTCGCCCCTCAGGGTTGGATCGCCCACAGGAATGCGGGTCTGTAGCTTTCAGATCAACAAAGCAGCGTATGAAGCAGTTGTCGCCTAAAAGGGCGACAGTGCCTTTGTCACTTCTCGCCTGGAATCTGGTACGTTCATTTCAGGTCTGGAAACTGATATCGATTTATATGTTCTCGATCGGTACCATTTGCTCGTGAACACAAGCGAGAACACCCCTAAGTTACCGATCGGGACCATCTCCTTTAAGGGCCTACGATCATGCGGAGTTGCAATGAGCAGCCAGCCCCCAACGTCAAAACTTTTGGACCCGGAGCTTATGGGGGTCGAGGATGCCCGCCTTTTTGGCGAAACTGGGCGGGGATCATGTCAAAGGCCGGCATTGGCAGCGCGAAGCTGCGCTTGTCGAGCTAAATCCTAGCTTGATCCTCCGGCGGGTAGAGAAGCTTTGCCGAACGGCTCTCGCTCTGCTGCCTCAAGCCGCTGAAGAAATCATGGCGATGGATGGCGGTGCGAAGCATTACATCCAAGAAGTGGAAAAACATATCGCAGAGCGCGCCAACATTTTACTCAACGGCCTTGCCGAACAAGATCCAGATGCGATCAAGTGGGCGCGGGTGCGTTCCGACGCCGTCCCTTGACCGAGCTTTTGTCTACTCGTTCAGGAAACAGGGTCCAAGCCTGAATATATGGCTAGTAAGGGGATGAAGGCCCTCGCAGTCGCGAGGGCCAAAGCTTCATTAGTCTGCAATGCGCATTGTCTCAGGCGTGGTTCCCGCCGCAATTTGCTCACGGTACCAGTTGGGCTGCCGTCCCTTTCCAGTCCAAGTTTGCGTCTTATCGGAAGGATTGGAAAAGACAGGTTTCGACGGCTTTTTAGCAGCTTTTGCTTTGCGCTTTGTCTTCGCGGGCACCGGGCTTGCGTGTTCTGTAATTTCACCTAGCGAAAAGCCAAACTCAGCAGCTGCTCTGGAAGCCGCCTTCTTTGCCTCACGATGATCCTTCGCTATTGCAGATGCGAGCGCTTTTTGGACATCATTCAAAAGCTTTTCGAGCTCTTTGCGAGACATTGTCTTCAGTTCACTTTTATCGATCATATATGATTTCCATTTTCTTTTGAGCTAAGCCTCTAATGGAGCTTAATATGCATGCGATATCATCTGTTCAAGTTATCACAGTGAATTTAACGCTTTAGGTATCGCGTTTGTGATTTGCACAAGTACTGAATGGGCAGGGCTTATGCTCGTTTTCAGTTCGCTAAGCACGTATCATGTGCAAGACTGGTCAGGTAAAAATCCTGCGGGATAAACATTGACATAAGGCCATAAATCCGCTGAGCATATCCTTCACGGTTCCTTCTATGGAAAGGGTTATCCCATGTTTTGTCGAAAATCTTGGCTTGTTTGTTGTCTTATTGCGGCTCTTCCGGTCGGCGCGATGGCCGATCCTTTGCCTTATAAGGCTAAGACCCCTGCACCCAGCCAAGTCATTGCAGCCTATATTGGCAAAACAGAACAATGGGACGCAGACTGTGACGGCGGCCTCTATTTTGGTCCGAACAATCAAGCTCGAGCATGGTGCGCGCAGAGCAGCGACAGCCTAGGCGCGGGCACATGGACCGTCGATAGCTATGGACGCATGTGTCATAACCTCACGTGGTACTGGCCCAATAACGGTCGCGCCGGCAGCTCTCCGGGAGAAAAAAGCTGTATCCAGCATGTGGTCGACCGTTTTGACCGCGTCTGGCGCAGCTATCCAGGACAGTCAGAATGGTGGCCCGTTAAGGGGGACGCAAGTTTAACCCGCGGCTACATATACCAAAAAGAAGTCGCCGGGCTCAAAAAGAAGCTTGGAATATAAGGCCTCGGTGAGCGGTAGCCTTCTACTGTCGTCTTTGCGGGGAAAACTTGCGCACGGCTGGTGCAAGCGGGTTTGAAGTAATCCACATCGAGACCTAAAAAATTCAATACAGATCATTGCAGCCCTTGAAAAAGAGCGCCTACCTGAAAGAAAAAAAACGGCTACAACCGAAGTTGCAGCCGTTACTGGGCAACCGTGTGCTGTAGGGAACACGATTGATCCTATGTTGTTTCAAGAGGGTATTGTAGTCAAGGATTCTTAAAGCTTTGTGGCAGAAAATGGGCGACCATCTGCCATAGGGAGGTGCGAATCGCTTGGGTGCTAAACTTTTGAATGGCCTACCTTTTTAAGCCTTCAAATGACCAATCCGGCTTTCTGTGCTTCAGCGTTTAGCAAACAGAAACAATAGATCAACCCAAGATTGCAAAATGGGCCTAAACTGGGCAATCAGATGACATACTTCTGCCTTCATTTATAATCGACGCAGTATAGGCTTTGCAGCCACATAAAGTATTTGGATTTCGAACGGGTTCGTGCGCGCCGATGATATATAGGTGAGCGCAAGTTAATCAGGATAGCGCCCAACTTGGTCGTGCTTCTTTAACTTTTAAACTCTGACCCGACCGCTCCTGCTTTAGCGCCGGACTTCAGTGCTACGCCGCAAACGCCCCTATACGACAGGTTGTAGATGCGAAGGCGTAAATGCGGAATATTGGGCGACCAAAGAAAAGCGCTGACAAAGCAACGGGGGGTGAGCGGGGGTACCATGAGCCTCGCACCAGCCGTGGGCTGTCAGATCGCGTCTTTTTAGACCCTAGCCGCCGAAGGAAAACGCGTGTTCTTTTGTCGGCCGGGACTGTCGCCATTGCAGCCATTGTTTGGCTGATGCTTTTTGCCATGACGGTGGGCTCGGATGGCGGCTTGGAAGCGGCACTGCCTGAACCTATTAGCGTGTTAAAAGAGCAAAGCATGCGGTCTGACCCGCGACGTCTCCCCATGCAGGGGGACAATGAACCGCCAAACCTTGCAGCGATCGATCTTCATGCGCAGCAAGAAGATCTGAGATACCAGTGTTTGACAGGGGATGTCCCGGCGCAAAGGCAAAAGGTTTATGCGGTTGTCCCTGCCAAGCTCCCTTGGGCGGCAAAATCCCTCCGACAAAGCTGCGATACTCTTCATGTGGTCTTGCCCACCTGGTTTCATATCACGGTGGCCGAGGGGGAGGCACAGGTTGTTGGCGTAAGCTCAGGCACCCGTGATCCGCTGTTGGAGTATGTTGAAAAGAGCCCCAGAGTGGGCATCATGCCTCTGCTTCAGTTGGACACCACCGCAACGAGGTTTTTGACGGCCTCTACCGGGCCCACACAAGTGGCGGCGGTTCTGTCCGATTTCTTCGACCGCCCCTCTCAGGATGATGCCGTGACGGGGTATTGTCTGGACGCAAGCCCTTTGGTTCCTTTGACCATCGAAACCTTCAGCACCTTAGGTCGACAAGTCGCGACTGCATTGAGCACGCAAGGCCTTACATCTTGCGTGAAGCTTCCAAGCAGCACCCCGAACAGTCTTTTGGTCCTAGCGAACCGGTTCTTTGATACGGTTATCGTCAATGGCTACCAGGAGTATTGGATCGGTTCCGCACCTCAGCCACTGGCAGATAAAAATTGGTTTGAAGCGCATGTGACGTCCCTTCAAGAGCATGTAGCACCTGAGAAGCTGGTCATTGAGTTGGGGACCCACGCCGTCGATTGGGTCTCAGGCCAACCTCGGCCGGAAATCCAGTCTTTTGCGCAAACCATGTCTGCGCTCGCGGAAGAGGGGGGGAATGCAGAGTTTGCCCCCCAGGCCGGAAACACCCGGGCAAGCTATATAGATGCCAAGGGAATGCAGCACCGGGTTTGGATGCTTGACGCCGCTTCAACGCAAAATCAAATTCTCACGTTGCAAAATAAAGGTATTGCCGCAATCGGTCTCAGTGGGCTCGGGTATGAAGACCCAGGAATTTGGGCCGTTCTCGACCAGACCACGCGCGACGCGGCACTCTCCGGCGAAAGCCTCAAAAACATCGTTCTATCAGACTACGTTGAGCTTTTCGGGGAAGGCCCCTTTGTCGCGCCGATTTCCATGCCAGGTGTAGGCAAACGTACCGTGCTGGTTGACCCCACCACCCATGAAGTCACTTCTGTAAGTTATAGCGAGATGCCGCGGGCGGGGGCCGTGCGGCTTTACGGCGCTGGCGCGCTCAATAAGGTGGTTCTGACCTTTGATGATGGCCCCCATCCTCAGCACACCCCTGCCGCTTTGGATATTTTGCGCGAAACCCAAACGCCCGGCGCATTTTTTGTTTTGGGCAACAGCGCGATCGCCGCCCCGAATTTGGTGAAACGCATTCTTGCGGAAGGCCATGAGCTGGGCTCGCATACCTATTCACACCCCAATATGGGAGAGGTTTCCGCCTCCCGGGCCCGGGTTGAAGTCAACTCTACGCAGCTGTTGATCAACGGCATAACGGGCAAAAACATGCGGCTCTATCGCGAACCCTATATGCGCAGCGGAGGCCCTATCACATCCAAGGAGGTCGCATCCCTCCTTCCCCTTGAAGATGCGGGATACATCATTGCCGGGATGGACGTCGTGCCGCGCGACTGGGTCACTCAAACCGCCGATGAGCTGGCAGATGAGATCATCAGACAGGTAGAGCTCAATGCCGGGGGCGTCGTGCTGCTCCATGATGGGGGCGGGGATCAGAGCCAGACCGTTGCGGCTCTCCCGCGGGTGATCTCTGAATTGCGGCTCAAAGGCTACACCTTTACCACCCTTGCTGACCTTCTAGGGGTTTCACCAGATATGCTGATGCCAGATGGAGATCGCGTGACATCCACCTTCGGCAGCATGTCCTTTCTGGCCGTGGGCAACAGCTGGTCTCTTCTCCAGATTGCTTTCTGGACCGTGTTCGCAATCGGCATTTGCCGCTCAATCAGTCTTCTTTTCTGGGCGGCAAGGCGCCGGCGCCATGCACCGCCCCTTTCAAAGCAAGAGCCCTCGGTCACAATCGTGATCCCTGCCTACAATGAGGCGCGCGTGATTGAAAAATGCATCCGCAAAGCCCTCTACTCTGAGTATGAAGATTTTGATATCATCGTGGTGGACGATGGGTCGACCGATGACACCTACGAGAAAGCGATCAGCTTTGCGTATCACCCGCTGGTGACCGTCCTAAGACAGCCCAACCGCGGCAAGGCTGCGGCGCTCAATGCCGCACTTGATGAAGCACAAAGTGAAATCTTGATCTGCATTGATGCAGATTCCCAAATTGCCCCTGATGCCGTGGGCTTGCTGGCCGCGCACTTTAAAGACCCTAAAGTAGGGGCCGTGGCCGGTCGGGTGGTGGTGGGCAATCGAGACAACCTTCTCACCCGCCTCCAAGCGCTTGAATATATCACGGCTCAAGCTGTTGAGCGCCGGGCCAAAGAGCATCTGAATGCCATCACCGTTGTACCTGGAGCGATTGGAGCATGGCGCACGACAGCTCTAATGGAAGCGGGCATTTTCTCCACTGAAACGCTTACAGAAGACGCCGACATGACGATGGCGATGATACGATCAGACTATCAGGTGATCTATGAAGATCGCGCCGTTGCAACAACCGAAACGCCAAGGTCTCTTAGTGCATTGATGACGCAGCGGCTGCGCTGGTCGCTCGGTATGATGCAAGCTGGCTGGAAACATCTCGGTTCGACGGTTGAGCGTCGCAACTTAGGTCTCGTAGCCTTACCGGATTTGGTGGTTTTTGGGTATTTGATGCCGCTCATCGCGCCTTTGGCAGACCTATTTTTGGTGCTCCTGGTGATAGAGTTTTTTACAAACTTTGGCGCGACGGATCAGGATTTCGCAAGCGTCATAACCAATCCTTTAATCATCGCCTATCTGGCCCTGCCGGCATTGGAAATCGCGAGTGCGGTCATCGCCTTTCGATTGGACCCCAGAGAGGATCGACGCTTGTTGCTTTTGCTTCCGGTGCAGCGGATCTTCTACCGACAGGTCTTGTATGTTTCAGTCATCCGAGCGCTCTGGCGGGCAGTAACGGGGTCTTTGACCAGTTGGGGGCGGATGACGCGCGTGGGCTTTCAGTTCGATCAAGCAAAGCTCACATGATCGAGCGCCGAACTTTTTTAAGGTGGGGCACAGCAGCACCGCTTTTGCTTGCGCATCCGTCCCTAGGTCGTGGCGCGACCGCCACCCCTCAAAACACCCTCGTCATAATCGACAATGTGGATACCACCACCGACCCTGAGCGCATCACGATTGTTCTGGATGCCTTTGCCCGCAAAGGGTTGCCTGTGAGTTGTTTGGTTGATCCAGCCCCCCTCAACGCAGGGCCCTTGGAGCCAGGCAGTGCGCTTTCTCAGGCCCTGAGAGCACGGCTGCAAAGAACACCCGGTTTGCTTCAGATCGTGCCCGTGGTGAAAAATCTTGCGGGCATGACCCCCTATTTCCAAGCGCGTGCGGTTCACGACACGCGCCGCGCTTTGCACGCCGCTGTGTGGGGCACCACGGAAGCCCCCCCCTATGCAGACGAAAGCCAAACCATCGCCTGCGATATGATGCCCACAACCGTGGCTCCCTCGGGCGTTCGGGCTTCTGGCATTCGTAATGTCTTGATGCGCCCTCAGGTGAGCCGTGAAGTCAGGCCTGAGGCTTGGGAGGACGGTGTTGTCAGACTGGTCGGTGGTCAGCGCGTACAACTGCAGCCTGCGCGGAAAGCCTATAGTTTCCCCCAGCCCCGGGCGGTGGAACGCGTCCTCTACCTTTCCGCACGAGACTTTTTGACCATCCCCCTGGCAGGACTTGGGTCCGCAGCCTCTGCTTTTGCTGCCCACGTTTTGGCCCAGACGGGCAACCACTGGGTCAGCCCCATCCTTGCCTCCGATCTCCAGTTTCGGGACGCCTATGCCTATAAAAGACATGTGGGGCTGCATTTTGTCTTGAAGGGGAATGCGACAGCAGAAGACCAAGCCGCCTTAGCTGATTTCCAGCGCGAACTGGAGGCTGAAGGACTGCCCTCAAGCTCTGGGCCCGACACAGCCTCAGACGCCGCTTTGGGGTACTGGATTTCTTTGAAGGAGGGGAAACCTTCATCTGGATCCCTGGATGCTGTCGCGCTCTTCGACAAAGGGCAGCATTTGTCCTCTCAGGCTCCCGACGATGGCGGCTATGGAATCGCAGCTGAACTTACCGAGAAAACCAGCGCAGGGCTAAATTCAAAGAACATCTTGGGTCTGCCGACAGTGCGCCTTCAAGATGTCGGATCAGCACAGGAAACCTTGGAAAGGTCCCTTGGAACGACGGACTGTGTCCTTGCTGTTTCCACGGAGCTTTTGCAAAATCAATCCTACAGGCGTATTTTCAAAAACGCTCTATACGCGATCGAGAATGACGGCATTTCCCGGATCGTATCACTGCCAGACTATGTAAAGCGCCTCGTTCCCACGGGTCCCTACATCACGCATTTTCGCAGAACACAGACCTACCAGCCGCAACTATTAAAAACGCCCGTTGATCCAAGTGCCGAAAGCCGCACCCAGTTGCTGGCGGATGCCAAGGTTGCCTGGTCGTATTTCGAACGATGGACCAATCCGAAAACAGGCCTGTGCCCCGCCACCGTGAACTTTGCTGCTGGCCACCAAAGGTTGCATGAAACCGTGACGATGTGGGATGTGGGCAGCCATATCTTTGCACTCATAGCGGCGGTAGATCTTGAACTCATCTCGCCCCAGAAGTTCCAAAGGGCGATTGGGCGTATTTTGCCCAACATTGCTGGCCGACGCTCCCAAGGACGGCTGTTGCCCCAAGGATGGATTGCAACTGACAAGTTCAAATGGGGCAACCGAAACTTTGATGGCTGTGATGCCGGACGGCTGCTGGCGGCTTTGTACAACCTCGATCTGCACCCTTTGGTAAAGGATCGCGCGGCGCCCACCGTGGCGAGTTGGGACCTGAAAGACATCGTTCAGAATGGAGTCGTCTACTCCGTAGAGGACGGCATACTGGAAACGACCTTTAGATCACATTGCGCACATTATGCCGCCTGGGCCTTTCGGACCTGGGGGATTGAAGTGAAATCACCCTACGAAGTGTTCCAAGGCAAAAGCAGCCCTGATGGTCAGATGGCCTTGCTGGAAGTCTGCGGGCGCATTGGGCCTCTTGGGGCGGAACCTCTGCTGATGGAAGCGCTAGAGTTCGGCATGTCTCCTGAATCAGCGTATCTCGCTGATGTCTTGTTGGCCGCTCAAATCGAAGAGCATGAGGAAACCGGAAGGCTCATCAGCGTCTCAGAAGGGCCTATCAACAACGCGCCCTGGTTCTTGTACCAAGGATTGCAATTTGATGCGCAGGGGCGTGTTTGGGCCACTGACACAGTGGCGGGTTTGGACGCTCATCGCACGAAGGCCTTCCGCGATGAGCATCTCTCGATCAGCTCAAAAGCGGCCTACTTGTGGTCCGCGTATAAAGACCATCCGTTTTGCGACAGGCTGCTCACCGTCGTAAGAGACAAGGCCAAGACCTCTAATGGCTTTGCATCCAGCATCAACCAAAGGACCGGAGAGCCAAGCAAAACCTATAGCGATATCAATACAAACGCAGTCATCCTTCAATCTATCGCGCATATGCTGAAAGAGGATAGCTGACCCGCATATGTCGCAAAGCGCAGTCCGCTTGTGCAAAGCCCCCCACCAGTTTGAACGACGCATTCCGTGCAGGGGAAGACTTGAGCACACGGTTCCGCTGTGTGGTGTAGCAGATTTCTACATGGTAGCGCTCAATGTTTTTGCTCAGATACCGCCACTTTTCCGTCTGCATTGCGTATGTAATACTCACGCGCTTCATCTATAAACCCGTATAGCTCAACATATTTTATCAGTGCTTTCTCAAGCAGCTTTATCCGTTCAGGATCGCTCATAGCCCTTTGCCTTTCTGTTCGCGTCCGTTCTTTTATCGTTACTAGGAATGGCATGTTTGGATAGAGCGCGCATAGCTGCGAATGCAAAGAAGCCCTTCTTTTGGAAGGACCACCTCACCGGTCTGCTTCCGCCGGCGCGCGCGCTGGCTTCGAAGCTTTGCTCCCGGTCACTGAGGCGGCCCATCTTGAGGATCTCAACACGCCGGTGAGGCAACAGCGGCCCGTACTGCAGAGGTTTGTAACCGGGGCCCACCCCCTTCACATCGCGATTACCTTCAACCAGACGATGTCCGCTCTGTAGTGCAGATCGGAGGACAGCGGCGTTTCATCCGGTCAGACAGCGCCGGTCCCAGCAACACCCAAGACACCGAGACACTCTCCGTGACTGGTTTTGCGCGCGCTTTGCGCGTTGCACGGTCATTGTTCGCGAAAGGCGCGGATCATACTGTCAGTAACAGGCTTCATGAGATACTGAATAAAGGTACGATCTTGCGTGGTGATCATGATCTCGGCCGGCATGCCTGGCGTCGGGGTAAAGCCCCGAACGCGGTCGAGCTCTCTGGGAGGCACCGACACGCGCGCGACATAAATTTCTTGGGGAACGTCATTTGCCCGATCCAAGATTGCGTCGGCCGATACATAGTAGACCTGACCTTCCAGGATCGGTGTGGTGCGTTGGTTTAGCGCTGTCAGACGCACCGTTGCCTCCTGGCCTTTGCGTACGACATCAATCTCAGCCCGCGGGATCTGAACCTCGATGATCAGCGGCTCGCCGGTCGGGAGGATCTCTAATATTGCCTTCCCGCTTTCAATGACACCCCCAGCCGTATGATAGTGCAGGCGCACCACGGTGCCCGACACGGGTGCCACTATTTCAGCCCGGTGCAGAATACCTTGAGCCTTGCGCGTTTGCTCTCGAATACTTTCAAGCTCTGATTGCACCACCTGAAGCTCATCGAGAGCCGCCGCTTGCCGCTCATCAATGGTCTGTTCTATTTGAGATTCATAGCGCATGGAAAGCGCTTGAGTTTCCTTGATTTCAGATTCGAGCCGCCCGATTTGGCCTGTGGCTTCCGCCATAGCACGTCGCAATGTGTTGTACTCCGTGCGCCGGATGAGGCCTTTATTCAAAAGGATCTCTTTGGCTTCAGAATCCTCGATCAGGATCTCAAGCTGTATCTTCGTCGCATTGAGCTGTTGCTCGTAGCCCTGCGCGCGCTCTTTCAGGCCATTTATGCTCTGTTGAAGCAGATTGACGTCATTTTGCAGCTGACGTGTGGCCGCATCAAATACAATTTCCTGTCCGTCAAGCATCGAGGCGATGTTGAAATCGCTCCGGAGTTTCTCGAGATGCAGAGGGTAGGCTAGCACGTCCTTTTGACTGTATTCAGCAAGAATGCGCGCTTCCATCGCCTCAAGCCGCACCTGGCGCAAAAACAGCTCTCTTTCCGTAGCCAAGGCAGACGTTTCATCCAAAAGCAGAAGGGGTTGACCTGCCTCGACATCTTGACCTTCCTCAACGAGGATCTCCTTAATGATGCCCCCCTCCAAGTGCTGCACGATCTTGTTGCTTCCGGTAGCAACAAAGCTGCCTTGGGAAATAACAGCCGCCGCCAAAGGCGCTTTGAAGGCCCAGAGCCCAAATCCTCCGAAGGCAAAGACAAGCAGGCTAATTCCAAAGATTACCTGTCGCGTAATGGAGCGTGGTACCTCATCATACCATTCGGGCGGCTCTGAATAGACTACCAATTCACCCATTGTTCGGTCCTCCCTGATGGGGTGCTGGGGGATTGCCGTTGTTGCTCCGCTGGGACAGTTGCTGGAGCACCTGCTGGCGCTCGCCGAAAAGTGCAATATTGCCGTCAGCCAAAAGCATGATCTTGTCGACCACACTCAACAAAGACGGCTTTTGCGTAATGACCACCACCGTAATACCTGCCTCGCCGGCGCGATGAATGGCATTGGCCAGTGCGCGGTCACCAGCAGTGTCGAGGTTGGAGTTGGGCTCATCCAGCACCAAAAAGCGTGGGTTCCCGTAGAAGGCACGCGCAAGAGCAATGCGTTGCTTTTGGCCTCCAGAGAGGGGAGAACCATCTGCTGCGACCATCGTCTCATAGCCGTGGGGAAGGGAAGCGATCATGTCATGAACATCTGCCAAGACGGCGGCGCGGTGGATGTCCTCGTCGCGCGCATCAGACCGCATCCGCGCAATGTTGTTTTTGATGGTGCCGGGAAACAACTGCACGTCTTGGGGAAGGTATCCGAGGTTCTCCCCGAGTTGGCGGGTATCCCAGTTGCGCAGATCCATAAGATCGAGCCGCACATTCCCTGATGTCGGCAAGATTGATCCAACCAACATCTTGCCCAAAGTAGTCTTGCCCGCCCCGGAGTTGCCGATCACCGCCAGCGAGTCCCCAGGCTGCAGAGAAAAGGTAAGGCCATTAAGGACGACTTGCTTTGTGCCTGTAGGCACATAGAGCAGGCGCTCCACATTCAACCGGCCTTCCGGCTGGGGCAGGCGTAACTTTTCAAACTTCTGAACGGCCGTCATCATCAGGTTCTCCACCCGCTGATATGCAGAGCGTGATTGGGAAAAACCGTTCCACCCTTCAATGGAGCCTTCGATCGGTGAGAGCGCGCGCCCCGCGATGATGGAGGCCGCAATGACCATGCCCCCGGTAATTTCACCTTGAATGGCAAGGAAAGCGCCCCAACCCAGCATTGCGATCTGAGTAAGTAAGCGGGCCCCGCGAGACACTGCAGCCCACATGATGTTGCGGTCCTGAGCGATAACCTGAGACCGAAGAGAGGTTGCCGTATCACGTCCCCAGAGCGTGACAGCCTCAGGAACCATGGCAAGGGCGTTGATAATCTGGCTGTTGCGGGACATTGAATCGAGATGCATGTTGGCGCGCGCCTGAGCCATATTAGCTTCAGCAAAAGGTTTGGATGTCGCCTTTTGGTTGATTAACGCGATCACCATCAAGACCATGGCCGTTGCCACCACGATCATACCTAGATGTGGGTGCACAAGAAAAATTGCCGCGATGAACAAAGGGGCAAAAGGAACGTCGAGAAACGAGATCAGCGTGCCGGAAACAAGAAAGCTGCGCAGCAATTGGAGATCCCCAAGGGTCTGATACTGCCGCCCATTATCATGCAGCGACGAATGTGCCGCGGCACTCAATACCGGTCCCCCGAGACGTACCGCAACCTCCACGGCTGTGCGCATCAAAATAAAGCGACGTACCGCATCAAAAATAGACTGCAAAATCACGGCACCGGCGATGACCACCGTGAGCATAATTAAAGTATCAATAGAGCGACTGGTCAGCACGCGGTCAGATATCTGAAACAGATAAATGGGGATCGACAGGACCAAGACGTTGGTGGCGCAAGTCAAGATCATCACGAAGCCCATATTGCGCCGGACGATCTGTTTGCCTTTGCTTAGTTGTGCGGCAAATTGATCGGGTGCGCCACGCTTGTGAAAGGTGGGCTTGCCCCCATTCCCGCCGCCGCCACCACCACCCCCGGTCCCACTGGGCGGCTTACTGCCATCACCGGACTTCAAGATCGGGCCGGTATCCCCTTCGATCTGGATTCCACCAAGTATGGTTTTGCTTGGCTCTGCATGTTTGGCTTTTGCTTCGGTTGGCTGTTCGGGGGCAACCTTTGCCTCAGTCCCTTGCGCCTCTTGTTGAGGCGCCTTGGGATGACTTTGGTTATGGTTTTGCGCGGAGCTTTGGCCGGCGGCGTCTTTTACGGGCGGGGCGTTTCCAGAACTCTGCAAAGCGTCGGGGAGGGCCTCCACCTGTGGTGCAGGCGAAGGAACTTCTGTTTTTGTCTGCGCGCCCGACTGTTCCGGCGTGTCTTGCGCGCCCGCATGCATCCTTTTGGCAGGCTCCGGCAGGGGACCCGCACATCGCATCCAAGGTGTCAAAAGAAATGCATTTCTGAACTCTTGCCCTGCAGGAAGTGCAGCCGAATAGCGCGAACGACTATTTGTTTTTAAAGCTTTAGAAGAGAAGGGGGGGACTGGAAAAGGATTGCGGTAATTCATATGCGCTCTGCTCTATCAGGCCAGCATTGTTTGCATCAGGTCAGAGGATGCCATGCTTTCCGGTGAGGTTGGAACGATGCCGTGATCGTCCGATGAATGAGAGGGGTTGGTGATCATACCATCGGCGAGAAATAGGACCGCTTCATTTGCCAACGCCGGCATGTAGACCCCAGTGGGGTTAGAAGTCGTATCGATCAGATCCGCCTGATAGAGCAGGGCGTCGCTGTAAACATCGCCCTGCACGCGCACTTCGGAATCAGCACCATAGACATTTATCGCGGCAGAGTTGATCTCGGCATTTGACCCAGTATAAAGTTTGGCGGGCATGCCAGCCTTCGCCGTAAAGGCATCAAGAGCTAAATGAACCTGATCACTGTCGCCCATAATATTGGTCTGCTCGACCCAGTTGATGGTTTTGAAATCACCCGCGATATAAAGCACGGTCAGCAGGTCATCGCCGGCAAATACACCGTCGTGGGCGACATCACGGTCAATGGTCTGCGCACCTTCTGCAAAAGCCTTGCCCGCGGCCGCGAAGTTTTCGGTCATCGCCCCGTAAGTATTGATGCCCACCGTGGAGATAGAGGCGCCATTAAACAGCAAGTTACCACTTACTGAGATCCCGAACGGGGTGGCGCCTGCAGCGGTGATGCTGTCATAATCCAACATCACGTTCATCTGACTGATCTGGTTGACCGTAATCAGATTGCCGCCGATCATGATGAGATCATAGCCGTATCCGATCTCTGCAAGACTGGCTAAGTTAACGATGAGGTTCTCGCCCAGACTGATGTAGGTATTGGCGCCAGAAATTTGCACGTCCGCGCGATCATTGTCTGTCATGAAGCTGTATTGCTGCACCCAGTTTACGGTCAGCACATCGCCTTCAATTCGCGTAATCGCCCAGTTCTTGGGCAATCCAGTGTAAATGTCATCGTTGTTTTCACCTGCATTTTCGGACGCATCTTCGGAGGTCTCGGCGCCAGCAAACTGGGAGGTGTAGGACATCATCGCGATGTTGAATGTGGCTGAAAGACTGTCCTGTATCACACCGTTAAAAGTGGCATGTTCCGCGAGCACATTGACTTGGCTGATCAAGTTCAGCTCTACCACATCTCCCATGACAGATATGACGGGAGCATCGAGCCAAGAGACATTCATGACCACTTCATTGAGCATCATATTACCGCCGGTCACCACTTGGTGGCCGTCGTCGAGGCCAAAGAATTCAGCTTCACCGGAGGGTGCATTTAAACCCTCAAACGGGTCTTTATCTTGAACCCGCTCGCCATCATCTGGCGCTTGCGTATTTACTTCTGGGGGCAGATCGAGATCGCTTGTGCGAACATTCGATGAGGTACCGCTATCTTCATCCTCGGCATCGTCATCGTCATCGGCCTGTAAAAGCTCAGGCATAACGTCTTCCAGCAAAGGCAGGGCGTCGACAGGCTCCCCCCCGACGAACATGCCGTAGGCCTCCGATCCATGCAGCACCACCACTTTTTCCCCAAGGCGGGACGTGTCGTCTGTCTGCGCCATAAGGCCATGCAATGTTTTAAAGGCCGCAGCATCGCTGCCGTTGAAATCTAAAGTCGATTCCGCTGTTAAGACACCCAAGATCTGTGCAGCTTCCTGAAGACCAGCCAAAGCGGCAATGTATACCGACGGATCTTTGAACTCGGCATAGACACTGTTCATCCGAAGAAGATCATTATCTTCCATCCAAGCGTTTTGCACGCTCACCGTGACCACGCTTCCTGGAGGCTCAAGGACCAGTAAAGGGCGTGCAGCGGGGAAGAAGGAAGAGTACCCCTGTTCGACATAGAGCTCAGGAAAGGCGTTCATCTGCCCGGCAACATACGGATCTCGCAGATTGATCGGGTCCGCATTTGCCTGCCAGATCTTGAACGGGGTTTCATAAGAAAGGGGAGTGTATTTTAACTCAGGATCAAAGTCCTTGAGCGTGTAGCGCAAATCAAAATCGACAGGCGAAGCCTCAAGGTCATCCAGCTCAGAGTGAAGCTGTTGATACTTAAAGTCTTCATAAGCGTCGCGCAATCTTTCCGCTTCGACAGTGGTATGGAAAATACCAATCAGATGAGAAATGATTTCGGTAAATTTGTCTAACATCCTGCCAGTTCCATTTCTGTCATGTAAACAGTTGCGACACTGGGTTCCTTGCTAGCGTGGCAAGATGACGGAATGCGCAGCCACCATCTTGAGATTAAAAAACCGGGGCCCAGCAAACGCTGAGCCCCGGAACCGTTATTTAAACCTATGCCCCATCGCCATCGTCGCCGATGTAGCTGGAGCTGAAGCCGCCGCCGACAACAGTCATATCAACAGTGTTGCCAAGCACGTTGGCACCCTGAACGATAGACATGTTGAAGGCTGTGGTGTCGATCTGCGAAGCAGCCGAGGCGAAGGATTCACCGCTGACGAAACCGTCGTCACCGTTACCCGAACCCCATTGGCCTGCGTTGCCACCTGCGCCACCAGCACCGCTGTACGCGTTACCGCCAGCACCACCGGCGCCGCCGCCGGCTTGAACGCCACCGACGATTGCTTGACCACCGAAGGCATCACCAGTGTCGCCACCCCAGGAGTGGCCACCGTAGCCATCACCGCCGTCACCGGCTCCCGCAATGTTCATGCCGCCATTGCCTTGAGCATTGTTCAACGCCGCAGACCATGCGCCTGCGTCACCACCGTCACCACCGTTGGCATTGCCACCGGCACCGTTACCGGTACCTTCACCGTTGGCGAGGCCTATTGAACCGGCGTCGCCGCCGTCACCGCTATGACCAACGCCTAGACCAATGCCGCCCCCGAATGCATCCGCATCCGAATCTCCAGTGCTACCGCCACCGGCAATGGGAATACCAAAGAAGCTTCCGGCGGAGCCGCCATCAGCATCGCTGGAATCTGCACCAGCGCCTCCTAGGCCGACGCCGACGCCAATGCCGCCTGCATCACCGGAGTCACCTCCGGTCGCACCAGAACTTACACCGGCCAATCCGAGACCGAGGCCCGCACCAATCGAGGTTGCAGCATCGCCGTCGCCGCCGTCAGCGTCAGCGTCTGAATCTGCACCACCCAGTCCCAGTCCGAGACCAACAGCTGCAGCATCGCCGCCATCGGCACCGGCACCACCGGCTGCAGAAGACGTACCGCCGGCTCCGCCTTGACCACCACCGGCAATTGCTGCACCTCCGACACCAAAGCCACCCAGTGCTCCACCGCCGTCAGCGTTACCGCCTTTGCCGCTATCGCCACCAGCCGCACCCGCATCAATGCCATCATCAGCAGTCGCTGTGCCGCCGGCTGAGTCATTGTCTTGGTTGATCGTACCGCTGTTCTGAACGTTGCTCAGAGTGTCGTTGTCATTGAGGTTGTTGGACTGGGCATTGACCGTACCCGCGTCATTCCCCGCACCATTCAGGGCATCATTGAGAATATCATCTAGGTCAAGATCATTGCCCGGATTGTAGTCAATATCCCCCTTGGCCATGATGAAATCATTCGCCGATGCATTGTGCAGGTCGATGTCAGCAAAGTCGTCATCGTTGGGCATATACCCTTCCATGTCCATGCCAACGTTGACCCCAACAGTTGTATTGCTGTTGTTGGTCATACCAGTGTTATTGGTTGTCGCGCTGTTGTTACTGGTCGAGCTGTTGTTATTGGTATTGCTGGTGTTGCTGGTGTCGCTGTCGTTCGTCATCGTGTTGTCTGAATGATTACCATTGTGGTTTCCGTTCAGACCGAGATTGGCGTTTAGGTTGCCATTCCCATTCCCATTGCCATTCCAGTTCTCAGATGTCTGATCCTGCGTTGAAGTTTGATCTTGTTCCTGATCGGAATGCTGACCTTGACCTTGCGCTTGTAGCTCAAGTTGCGCCTGACCTTGACCCTGGAATTGATCCTGATCCTGTTCTTGATCACCATTTCCGAAGTGAAAAACCGGTGTACGATGTTGTCCCATTGTATTTCTCCTATGGGGCACGTGCCGGATCGCTGCTCATTTCAAAAGCGATCATAGGGCTGTGCGTTTCTGTTGGATTGAAGTTTGAAGCGCGCAAAATTCCCAAACAGGGGTTGTTAGAGCGCGGTGTTATTTTGAGTTTAAATGATAAGAGCGCCTCCCTTATTTGCTTTGATTGCAAGATGACGGGAATGACAAAGCCTCCGCTAAGGGGCGACAGACATTCGAAACCGCCGACGCACACTGAGTGTGGAGCACGTCGTCACATTATGGTGACAAGGCTAAATATCTCTAAGATTGGCAAAAAAACCTATCTGGCCAATAGGTATAGGTCACGCTGAAACTTCTCAAACTATTGATACCGTTATAAATTTTTAGGTATTTCAAAGTTTGCGTGAGAATGCATACATTACTTTCGATCTAAATACCTACATCTTTCGATGTAAATACCTACGCCTTTCGATGTAAACGAACGTCGTAAAAATCAACCCAGAATTGAAATGCCGAGCCTCTCGATAATATTATGACAAAAACTAGGCCGATTGTGTTATTAATTAGTCGCAAGGGCGTAGAATCTGTTCAGCTACAAAGCCCTTTTATTAACAAAGAAACAAAGATCGCTGATTTTTCACAGCGCGATGAGGCAGACAGGCATAGAACGTTGTAGCCAAATGGGGGACAATGCTATGCAAAAATTTGATAACGCTAACTCTGAGAAAATATCCTGCTTTTTTGTCGGTAATTCTCATGATTTTTCCAGCACATTACTTAAATTGGCTCAAACGAGCTGTGAGGACATTACTTTTTATCGTTTGCCCTCTGTCGAAGCCCTTCTCGATTTGCCGGTCTGTCGCCCTGATAGAGTTAGAAGCATTATTTTAAACCAGTCCATGGCAGCTGGCCTAAAAACTGCGCTGCCCGTCTTGCTTGGTCGATTTACCGCTGCCACGGTGGCCTTATCCTACCGGCAGCCGGAGCTTGCCCGGGATATCCTGAACAACATGAGAGCGACCCGCCCGCTGCTCAGCTTATCCTTCCTGCCGATGAACCGAGATGTAGATCGGTGGTTGACCCTTTTGCAGCTATTAATCTGCGGAGAAAATTACATCCCCTCAGAGCTTTACATCGCGTCAGAAGACCAAATCCTAAAAGGGGTGGACGTATGCGTTAAGCCGAAACCTTTGCTTAACACCGCCGTCCAAGCCTCTTTAAAACTACATGATCCAGCTGTCAAAATTGCAAAGGACGACCTGACAAACCGAGAGATGCAAGTACTGACCTGTGTTGCTGAGGGTAAGCAAAACAAGATCATTGCCGATCGGCTGGGGCTCTCTGAACATACGGTTAAGCTGCACATCCACCACGTGATATCCAAGCTTGGCGTTAATAACCGTACAGAAGCAGCCGTTTGGTTTCTGGAACAATCAAGAATGGAAATGAGGCCAGAATGAACGAGAAAGCTGGCCGGCACCTGCAGTTTGACGATTTCCTCCTGCTCGTGGGCAAGCTTAACTATACTTGGACGAACACCGAAAGCCTGTTGATCCATTTCATTGCAGGCTTATCAGAAGTGGACAAAGAGACGGCAACTGTCATCTTCTTGACCTTAAACACCACGCGTGCACGGATCGATTTGGTTGAGCGCTTGGCAAAGCTCGACAGGGTCGCACCAGATCAAAGAACCGCGATCCTCGACATCACAAGCCGCATTTTGGGACAAGCCAAGCTACGCAACCGCTACAATCACTGCATCTATGCTTTTGATGCGGATGGCGATAATCCCCGCACCATTCTGATGCGGATTGCCGACCGCAAAGACACGCTGAAGATGGGACAATCGCACCCCCTCAACGATGCTGCGGCCGAAGATATTGAAGCAGCCATCAAAGCGTTGGCCCTTATCAACCACGCGATCTGGAAAATTATTCAGCAGTTCGACTTCCCCCGCTGACCGGCTCAAAGCTTAAACTTGGCCAGGCTAACCTTATTGTTAGCTTCACAGGTAAGATTTTGATTTTAAACTAGTATCACAGACACATAGTCGGCGCTGAATTGTCGCGAGCTACAAATTCGTCCCAGCACAGTTAGTGCGCAGCCTCGATCGACATCCTTCGTTCCGCAGCCCGATCTAATGGTCTGATACTGGAGGAAATCCTATGAATTCGCGCATACCCAAATTGCACTCAGATCGGGCCAGCACATCTAGAAATACCGATGCTCGCCGCCGCATTTTGGTTGCAGGCGGCGCTGGCTTTCTCGGGAGCCATTTGTGTCATACGCTTTTGCATGACGAACATATCGTCATTTGCATGGATAACTTTGAAACTGGCAGGATGTCCAATATTGGGATCTTGCTCAGTGATCCCAATTTCATCTTGATACGGCATGACATCATCGATCCCCTACCAGACATTGGCCCTGTCGATGAAATCTACAATCTTGCCTGCGCAGCCTCACCACAAAAGTATCAAATCGATCCCGTTCATACGCTCAAGAGCAACATATGGGGTGCCCTAAACCTTCTGGAACTTGCGGTTTCCTGTGATGCGAAAATTTTGCAATCGTCCACCTCAGAGGTCTACGGCGATCCCGAAACCTCCCCTCAATCGGAAGACTACAGGGGCTGTGTGAATACAATGGGCCCTCGGGCCTGTTATGATGAAGGCAAGCGCGCCGCCGAAACCCTGTTTTACGACTACTATAAGACAAAAGGAGCCCGGATACGTGTCGCACGGATCTTTAACACTTATGGCCCTGCGATGTGCCCAGCCGATGGGCGGGTCATCTCAAACTTCATGGTGCAAGCCCTGTCCGGCGCGCCCCTTACGATCTACGGAGATGGCCGCCAAACCCGGTCATTTTGCTATGCTAGCGACATGATCGCAGGTCTCATGGCTTTGATGGCGGCACCAGACAGCGCGGTTGGCCCCTACAACCTCGGCAACCCAGAAGAATTCACCATAGGTGCCCTTGCCCATAGCATCCTTGAGATCCTCGGTCTCCCTCCCATCATACACTATCTGGACCTGCCACAAGACGATCCCAGACAACGTTGCCCCAACATTACAAAAGCCAACAGGGACCTGAACTGGATGCCGCGCATTTCCTTGGCTGAAGGGCTGCGCCACACAATGCCCTATTTTGAGACTGAGCTGCGACAGATGAGACCTGCGCTGATCGCGGAATGAGCGCCTCGACTGGCATATGTGTGACAGGCGGCGCAGGCTATATCGGGAGCCACGCCTGCTATGCTCTTGGCATCGAGGGGCGCGCCCCATTGGCTGTCGACAACTTGGTAACCGGTCATCGCGTCGCCGTTCGATGGGGGCCGCTCGCCCATATAGATCTGCGCGATACGACACAGCTCACACACGCGCTATGCCAGCATAACACCAAAACTGTTCTGCATTTTGCCGCTTCAGCCTATGTGGGGGACTCGATGCAGGACCCGATCAGCTACTACGACAATAACGTCTGCGGGATGATTTCTCTGCTTCAGGCCTGCTTAGCTGCCGGCGTGCGCCACTTCATCCTGTCCAGCAGCTGTGCCACCTATGGCATCCCGCAAACCATTCCTATTACGGAAACAACCTCGCAACGTCCGATCAGCCCCTATGGACAGAGCAAGTTGATCTGCGAAAACATATTGCGCGATGTCGCAGGGCAAGCGGGCATGGACTTTGCAATACTGCGGTATTTTAACGCTGCCGGAGCGGACCCAGGCGGCGCTCTGTGCGAGGAACACTCCCCCGAAACCCATCTTATACCGCGGGCCCTTGCTGCCACGCGCCCGCAAGGGGAAGCGCTGGCTCTGTTCGGGACAGATTACGACACAGCCGACGGCACCTGTGTGCGCGATTACATCCATGTAAGCGATCTCGTGCGTGGGCATCTTATGGCATTGGCACATTTAGAAAAATTCGGCGGCAGCTTGGTGTTGAACCTTGGCAGTGGAAGGGGCGTGTCAAACATGCAGATCATTCAGGCGGTGGAGGACGTGACAGGCGCCAAAGTAAAGGTGCGTAAAGCGCCTCGGCGCCAGGGGGATCCGCCCAGTTTGATCGCCGACATCAGCCAAGCCCGGGAAATTCTAGGCTTTGAGCCAAGCCACTCCGACATCCATACCATCATAGCGGATGCGGCGCGCAGTTTTGGCCTATTGAAGGTACAAAATGCAAAATCTGCCTGATCATAAGCCGAAGCTTTTCCGCCAGCCTCTCCTGAAAGGGAAGGTGAAAAGGCGCTATGTTCTGTTGGCCAGCCTATGGCTGCTCACCGTCGCCTTCTTTTGGCACTGGTGGTTGCAGTCAGAGCACGCCACCGCTTGGTACCTCTATGTCCCGGTCACGCTTTGTGTCGCTTGGGTCTTTTTTGTCCAAGCCTATTTTCTTAACCTTTTCTTGCGGTCACATCATACGACCGGCACACTTGCTGAGCTGGGTCCATGCCGGGTCGCCATGGTGGTTACGAAAGCGCCGGCAGAACCCTTTGAAGTCGTTAAGACCACGCTTAAGGCCATGCTGGCCCAAACAGTGGCCCATGATACTTGGCTGGCCGACGAAGACCCTGACCGTGAGACCCTAGACTGGTGCTGCGCGCATGGTGTTCATGTCTCCACGCGCAAAGGGGTCGCAGCATATCACAACAAAAGCTGGCCCCGCCGGACGCGGTGTAAAGAAGGTAACCTCGCCTATTTTTACGACCACTACGGCTATGAGCACTATGACATCGTGTCCCAGCTTGACGCTGACCATGTGCCCGAACCCGACTATTTACACGAGATGCTTCGCCCCTTCGCAGATCCGGATGTCGGCTATGTCACAGCACCAAGCATCTGTTCGCGCAACGCGCCCAACAGTTGGGCCGCACGGAGCCGGCTGCATACAGAAGCCGTCTTTCACGGCGTCGTACAGGCGGGATATGCAAACGGCTGGGCGCCCATGTGTATTGGCTCCCATTATGCCGTACGAACGAAGGCGCTGCATGCAGTCGGCGGGCTCGGACCTGAGCTTGCCGAAGATCATTCAACCTCCATGATCCTCAACGCGGGAGGGTGGAAAGGCATGCATGCAATCGATGCTATTGCTGAGGGAGAAGGCCCCCCCACGGTGGCAGATCTGATCGTGCAGGAGTTTCAGTGGTCGCGGAGCCTGATGACCATTCTGCTCCAGCATACGCCGCGCTATCTTGCCGGTCTGTCACCGGGCCGTAAGCTGCAGTTTGTTTTCTGCCAATTATGGTATCCACTGCTGGCCGGCTTCATGGCCCTGATGTTTATATTGCCCATCGCAGCACTCATTTTCGACGTGCGCTATGCCAACCTTACCTTCCCCGCATTCCTGCTTCATGTTTGGCCCTCCATCGCTGTCATGATCATCCTTGTCTTATGTATGCGGACCGATGGGTTCTTCCGACCTCATGATGCCAAGGTGCTGGGATGGGAAAAAATGCTTTTTGCACTGGTGCAGTGGCCATGGGTGATCCTGGGAAGTCTCATGGCAGTACGAGATACGCTCACGGGAAACTTTGTCGACTTTCGCGTGACGCCAAAAGGCCAGCGGGACGTGCAGATGCTGGGATGGAAGGTCCTATCCCCCTATCTAGTCTTGGCGCTTTTTTCCCTCTTCCCAGTGCTATGGGTGGAACGGGCAGAGCAAGCTGCTGGTTTTTACATCTTCGCTCTCGTTAACGCTACACTCTACACCACGGTCTTCGTAGTTATTGTTGTCAAACATCTGAGCGAAAACCAATTGGGCGCTGCAGTATGGAAACCACGAACCGTCGCGCAATTTGCTTGTGTGGGATTAACGGCAGCCTGCATTGTTATCGCAGCAGGAGAGCGGGGTCATGCAGGCTTGGTCGCGCTTACCGAAACACGCAGCACAGTCCGCATCTTCACACCTACCTATGTTGTGACAGGCGCAGGGCAGGGCGGTGAAAGCTCCCCTTATGTCATGGTCTATAACCCCCACTGGTGGTCGCAGTGGCTCAATGCAGTCCCCCTGAAAGGAGGCACAAAATGAAACCCCTTCATATGTTCACCCCCAAGCGGACATTTGCGCCTGAAGCCGCATCGCTTCTCTGCGCTCTTGCCTTGGGAACTACGTTGTCCGCACAATCCGTCCCTCCGGGGGACATCCCGTTTGGCGTCTATGACCCAAATGGCGACTTTTCGGATTTGAAGGGGGTGTCGATTGAACATCTGTTCCTTCCTTGGGAAGATGTGCTGCTGCCCAGTTTGTTCGAGGCAGAAACCTACGCAAAAGAACGCAACCGGACTCTGTTGGTCACAATTGAGCCTTGGACATGGTCGCGCGACGACCGCAACAGCCCGACAGTTCTGCGCGAAGGCATCCAAAATGGTACCTACGATGCCACCATGCAGAACGTCTGCTCTGCCTTAGGTCAGCTTGATATCCCGATGACAATCCGTTGGGCACAGGAAATGGAAGACCCCAGTGGTCAGTTCATTTGGTCAAATTGGCGCCCGGAAGACTATATTTCCGCGTTCCGCCGGATGAACGCCATTTGCCGCAACAATGCGCCAACCGCACGCTACATGTGGTCCCCGCTCGGATATGAAAACCTCGCAGACTATTATCCCGGTGACGATGTCGTGGATGTCGTGGGGCTCTCCGTGTTCAGCTTCGAGCCCTGGGAAGAGGCAATACTCGACCAAGCACAGACCTTTGAGGAAATCTTCGGTCCTCGGTATGAGCGTGCTGTGACCTTTAACAAACCTATCGTGGTCGCAGAGCTTGGATTTTCTGGTGATGCTGAGCATGTCGCCCAGTGGAACGCCGATATCCGAACGATGAGTGCCTCTTATCCCGAACTCGAAGCGGTGGTCTATTTTGCGCAAAAGGAAGTTTATCCATGGCCAGACGGCTTTGGATATCCGAACTGGCGGCAAACCGCCCATGTTCTGCCTGATGCTCGCTAAGTGATTCAGGAAATACCCTTCTTATAGAGACTTGGTGGCATTTGCCGTAAAAGCCTCAGCCACCTGAAAGCTCATCTGGCACCCGTAAAATGGCCCACCTCAAGTATTTGAGGGATGGACTAGACGCACGGGTGCCTTGACCGTAAACGCCGTATTCGCATAGTTGCTCCACTGTCATCGAGGCAAGCCAACATCAGAAAGGCTTGCCCGAGTTTGAGGAGAGCAGTTGTGAACAAGAACCTGGCACGCCGGTCCCGGCGCGGTATTTTTGCATTTTCAGCGATGTTAACGGTCATCTTCGGCTTTGGTTTTGCCGAGCAGACAATGGCGCAGACAACCAAAACTGCGTCCGCTGGATCCGGTACGGGTGGCTATATTTGCACCCCTGCAGGTTTCGGTCAAAAATCGAAATGCTATCGCCGCTAGACGCTCCTGGATTAGGATACGCGGCTGATTAAACAAGGGCGCTGACCCTCATTTCTGAGGAGCGCTTAAGCTTTTTAGACTCTCCGCGTTTCTTCGCCGCAGTTGGCGGATTTTCCAATTGGCAAAGCCCTTGGGCAAGCCTGCGATGGCCTGTTCTACCAATCGGTAATGCCCCTTGGCGCTCGCACGTTCCATGAGACGGAACACATAAACGGGCGTGCTCATCCTCACACGCATCAGCTCATGGAACCGTTTGTGGGTCATCGTTGCGGTCAATGTTTCTTTGGCTACAGGTCCCAAGATGCCTAACCGCCTTAGGGTCGGAGGGACCTTATGTGTCAGACCTGGCCAAGTCAGCTGAGAGACCTGCGGCCCAGTTAGGCGCTGCGCATGCATGAGATCCTCAGGTATGGTGGGGTCATAAATCAGATAGGCTTTACCTGCAGCTTTTATCCCCTGTGCTGCATCGCGCCACTCAGTTGAGTCCCAATCATAATTACGGCGCGCAAAACGATAGCGCTTTTCAAATGGCGCATCCTCAGCAGAAAGCGATGACTGGGGAGCGAATGCGACGACAGTACATCCTGGAGCGAGAGGAGCAAATAAGCAGGCTGCATATCCCCCCATGGAAGCTCCGTACATGGAAACTGCAGGGTAGCTTTCAAATAAACCCTGCGCACGTAACTCTGAGAGGTAGTTGGTGAGTTCTGTTGAACGGAACCAATCATTTTTCTTGGTCATCACCCCAAGCGATCCCCATCCATTCTTCTGGGCGATGTCCTGCCCCCAAGGCTTTCGAGGATGCTTTGATTTCAAAGAGGCCAGATTGTCAAAACTAACAAGAAGCCGTCGCTTTCCTGGGGTATAGGAGATAACGTGATGCTCAGTCTCGTGATAAAAACCACCTCCTTCGTTGACCTCTCGCTCGATCCTTTCAAAGTTCAAATTGTTTGGAATTACCGATTTGTCAGGGCGTGACTTCGACATGGTTCGCAAAAATTCCTTGTATCTAGTATGGGTCTCAGCCCCTCTAGGCCACACTCTGCGCGCGCCTCGCTGGTCTGTGCTCCAGCCTAAAAGCTGTTTTTTTGATAGGCTCTTTTAGACATTCGCGAATGTTCGCGCGCTGCTTTACTTATTTGACCTGACGCACCGGCCAGAAGGCTTTCGGTCATGCGTGAATGTATGAGGGCACCTAAAAACCATAGACACAAACCAAGTGGGAAGTTTCATCGAGTCTTGATCACCAGAAACTACAAGACGCGGGCCTGAGAAGGAAGCCCGCGCCATCTTTCTTACGCAGCGTGTGATCGGAGAGCCAATGAAAGAGTAATCAATGATCGAGTTTACGGATCAATCTTATTTCCGGAGGTATTTACGTTGGCCAAATTCTCCATCACGACATCTGCAAAAGTCGTAACCATTGCGATATAAAAATCAGTCTCTGTAGGCGGCATGTTGATAAACCCTTCCGGAGGAATTGCGTCTCCGGCGTAGGCCGATATTTTCACAGGAAAGCTCAATCCTGCATTTTCCCCCGACGGGCTAGTGATATCAACAACACCCTCTAGCTCATTGAATTCTCTGCTTTCGGGTAGCACAGTAGAACCATTCAGAGAAATCTTGCGAATGTCGATCCTAATTTCTGGGTCAGCGCTATCGCTACTTAAAGGCACACGCTGAGCCAATTCTTCGCGCAGATCTTCCTCAAAGTCGGGATAAAAATCCAACGCGTTGCTATCGGAGGCTGCATCAACAGATGCTTCAACATCGATCTTAGAAATACGAAGATCCTCTGAGGCATATGCCACCGCACTCAGTGCGAGAGTGCTAACGCTAGCTGCAAAGACAATCTTCTTAAGCTGGACAAACATGTTGTACTCCTCAGTCAGTATACTGCAGCAAGCCATTCCTGCGGCAATAGGTACTACTCTGAGAACCCCCTGACCCGTATGTAGTTCCCCTCAAGTGGCTCAAGACCTTCGTCTGCAGTCTGTTTATCCTGCTGAAGCTGTAGTTAACGAAAAACGCTTTGGGTCAAAATCACCCGACGACGCTGTATCCGCATCACCCATTTTTTCCTCTAAGAAACCTATGGCATATAAGATAGTCGGGGCGCACATTGACTTCCTGGTCCTTTTTGGTGCCAGATACCAAGTCCTCGAACGTCGCAATCAAATCACGGTAGTAGCTCTCAGTCTGCGCAAGTGACCAATTCTCAAATGTGTAGAACCAGATTTCTTCAAGGTCGCTTTCAGCCAATGGCGAAAGCGCGTAGGACTTACTCTGCATGTTTCGCAGCGTGCTTCGCGTGCATACGGCTCAAGAAGGTCTCACTATCGAAAGAGCGCAGGGTCCCTGACTGTTCCCCAGCCATCAGCGCATCCTGCAAAGCGCGGATTTTGGTTTCATGTTCTTCAAGGAGCCTTAACCCCGCCCGCACAACATCACTGGCGGACCCATAACGGCCAGCTTGCACTTGCTCACCTATGGAATTTGAAAAGTGAGCCCCAAGAGTTACGGATGTGTTTCGGGGGATATCGACAATCTTTTCTTCAAGCAGAACCAGTATGTCCAATAAGTATTACATTTCAATCCTGTCGTTTTAGCCAAATTTTCTTGGTAGTTACAATGTTACTTACGGAGTAGGGGGGGTGAGCGATACTTGAACTATGACTCTTCGCGCGCTCCACCGACACGCTGTTGGTGAGGACAAATGAAATGCCCGGGGTGAATTTGCCATTCTGGGCATTTCGGCCGCCACTTGACGGGTCATGCTTTGCCACCTCGGATCGGTGCCTTTATGAAAAGGTACCATCTGGCGTGACGGTGTCACGACGTTTCGGTGGCAGAATTGCCGGCCGATTTCATCTTCGTTTGGGCGGAGACTGGCGCGGAAACGGGATCACGCCCCGACCTTCTGACCGGTGCGCATGGCCATGTCAGTCAGAGCGTCAATCGTGAACTTCTGCGTCTTCTTTTTGACGACATCAGAAACCCGAGGCCGAGAGACGCCCAAAATGACAGCCGCTTCGGCTTGCTTTAACTTTTCCTTTCGGATTCACTCAGACAAAGCTTCCATGAGTGAGACCTTGATTGCCAGCTTTTCGTCAATGATCTCTTGGGACCGTTTCTGAAGGGCAATTGCCTCATCAGCCTCGAAGCCCAGATCCGCAAAAACGTTGCCGTCAGCAGGTGTGATGTGCGTTACACCGGTTTCCACCTTCATTTCTCTCTCCGTTGTTGCAAGACCTGCTTGTATCGATTGGCAGCAAGACCTGTATCTTTTTTGCTGGTCTTGTTTGACTTCTTTTTGAAGCAATGCAGGACGTAAACCGCTTCATCGAACTTCGCGACGTACATTACGCGGAACAGCGCGTTGAGCAACAACACCATAGTATCCGTTCAGTTCCGGCAAGTGTTCGTCGGCATAGCCGTTGCGCTTTATGTCACGATAAATCGTCGAAACATGCCTGCCAATCCCCGCTGCTATCACTCGAACGGGTAGCTTAGCATTCAACATATCTTCAATCGTGCGCCGTTCGCGCAGGTTCAGCTCTGTATGGGCCATCTTTCATTCTCCTTGCTTTCCAGCAAGATAGGGGAAATTTCGCAACCCAGTTTAGAATGTGCCCCAAAAAGCAGAGGTTTCACCGATAATCAGTCTTATGGTATATAAGGGCCGAAAATTATAGGTCGATCGCTCAAAAACTAAGAATATCAATCGCAGATGGGATCTGCCCAAACTCTTCATCGAGTTTTCCAACTGAGACCCTGAGAAGGCCACTTGGTATCGCCGCCATAAACTAGGTTACCATTACGACTGGTTGATCTTCAAAAGCAAAAACCGGGCTAAGCCTGGTTGCAGGTTTTGGTGCCCTAGCCTATGGCAGCAAAGGTATGACGTCCCTGGTGTTGAGATCGCTCGAAAGAACCCAACCAGGTCAGCGAACGCAGACCCAGGCACCGCAGTCAGTTCCCACACCCTAACAAGGCACCTTCAAGACCAACCGTGAGAGTCAATTCCATAGAAGTCTCGACTATTCCGCGCCAGGAAGGATATAGGGTCCCACCGCCCCGCCTATCACAATGCGGTATTAAATATGATGCTAATTTTACGCTGAGAAAGTCTTTAGAATGGTCCTGAGACCCCTATGTTTTGCATGTTTCACATCTCTTGGGAGCACCCAGGCGGCTGCCGCCGACGAATGGGTATTCGGCCTTGGCGGCGCTGACCTGCTGGACAATGTCCGCAAAGAAGCCGCGGCCGTACTGCTCGAGTATCCCTCCGACCCGTTCCATACGCAAAACTGGAGCCAGTTTTCCTGGATGGCAACTGCCAAGTTCGATACAACCAACAATCATTTTATCGGCTTTGGGGTGCATGCATTTGCACCATTAAACAACAAAAAAGCCTTCTTGGAAGCCAGCTTTGCGGTCGGCGGATACCACCAGGGGACGCTTCTTGGCAAAAAAGCTGACCCTGTCCTGTTTCGGTCCAGTCTCGGGGGTGGCGTCACGCTCAAAAACGGCAACCGCATTTCCATAACAATCGACCACCTTCTGGATGGCGATCTAAAAAATGAGCGCCCCGGCAAAGAATCTATCATGCTCCGTTATGCGCGGAGCTTCTAAATGACGCAAAAGCGCCCGCCGACGGTGCGGCATGGAACCCGTCCGCAACGCGTTCATGCATATCCTGTTGATCAGCTGGGCGAGAGCTTCATGCGGTGTTTTCCGCCCCAGAGTTTGACGTGGTCGCGTCTTCAAGGGCGGATTTAGAGGCAAATCCAGTTTTAAGCGCAGCGGGATCTGTTTCGGGCGCCAGCCAAAGCACTCGCGTCGACTTTACCGATGAAAGGTCCACCGCCTTCTCCATCCCAAAATATTCAAATTGCCTTCAGAAGGTGACGCGAAGCCAGCAGCTTGAACTGTTAAACTGGGCTTAGTACAGACCTCCTTAAACAGGTAAGGGCGACACATGCAGCAACCTATAGATTCCGACACCTCCTTCTTCCTCCTGCTCGATATCGGCCGCTTGTTACGCGCAGAGTTTGAGCACAGAGTAAGCGATGCAGCGCTAGGTATTACCCCAGGCGAGGCACGAACGTTGGCGAATATTGCGCGCTTTGGCCCTCTAAGCCAGAACGATCTAGCCGATATCAGTGGCTTTGGCCCAATGAGCGTTACAAGGGTCTTGGGAAATCTTGAAGCTGCAGAGTTAGTATGTCGAAGTCCCAACCCAAATGACCGGCGCATCAGGATGGTCCAGGTCACGGAAAAGGCTTCGCCGCTTCTTGCAAGGTTAGCGGAGATCGGCGATGAGGTGAAAGCCGTTACCCGCGGAGGTATGTCTACCAATAATTGGCGCGCGTTCGAAAGCATGTCGAAAATTGTACGCGACAACCATCTAACAGCTTACCGCGCAAGGCGTGCAACAGATATAGGACAAGAATGAAAACGTAGGGCTGTCCGGGAGCCTGAACGCCAGATAGGATAGAAGGCGCTGGAGGTCCTGAAATCCGAAGTCAAACATGGTCGTCAACTGGAAGAGCCAGTTCCAGAGGAGGCGTCAGCCCCTGTTTCGCGCCGCCGCCCGCGTGTGTCTGATGCGAACCTCCAGGAACGCCGTGAGCTTGACTCAGGTCGGACGCTTGCGTACCGCGGCGACTTCATGTCTCCTGACAGATGGCCGCCCGGCACCGCAGTCTTATAGGTATATGTGGGTGGGTTTCTTTGTGGCTAAAAACCAGAAACTAGGAGAGGTGCGCGCTACCCTGACTTGCGACTTTTGAGTGATAACAGCCTGTTGGCACTCAAAAGGAAATAGCACAATGAGACCTTACAAGCAGCTAGACCTAGAAGAAAGACGCAAGATCGGGACGTGGCGCGCAGCCAAAGTCAGCATTGATGGGATCGCAGAGCGCCTTGGGCGTAACAGATCAACCATTTTCCGCGAACTCCGGCGCAATCATTTCACAGATGCTGAGATGCCAGAAGTTGTCGGTTATTTTGGCGTTGTGGCGTCCATAACGCTACCTTCCAAGCCTGATAAAAAGGAGTCGCATCATCAAGCCAAACGAACGAATACCTAAGCCTTTGTTTTCCGTCTTCGTTCTTTCTCGCTACGGCATCATATCGATTGCGACCGCATCGCCAATAGCCAGAGAAGATGTCAAACCGGGGCTCTCAAACCCGAAAAGGTTCACTAGGCCAGAGATGCCATGCGTCTCTTCGGTCTGCAGATCGAAGTCACAGAACCCCTCGTCCGGGCCTCGTAGCTTTGGTCGAACGCCGCTGTAGTCTGGCTCCAGCCGGCCCGGGGGCAAGTCCGGCCAGTAGCGGCGGATGGCGACCTCAAATGCCTCTTTACGCATCAGGTCGACGTTATAGTTCACTTCACTAGGCTTTGTTCCACGCGGGAGCCACTCAACATCAGGCCCAAACCGCACCGCCCCGCCAAGATCGAGAGTTGCATGCACGCCAAGTCCGCCGTCGACTGGCACCGGGTAGATCAGATGTGAAAACGGAGCGCGGCCGGCGAGGCGAAAGTAGGAACCTTTTGCAAGCCTTTGTTCGGGCACGGCTTCTTTCGGCATACCCTCGATGCGATGGGCGATATCCGGCGCCCAAAGGCCGGCGGCATTCACCAATCGGCGCGTCGTAACCGTTGTCGGATCGCCGCCACCCGTTCGCACGCGGAAGCCTGAACCGAGGAGCTCGGCAGCCTCGAAAGGCGTACGCAGAGCCAGAAGGCCGGCATGGGCCTCAAGTACGGCGAGTTGGCATTGCAGAAAGCCATGACTGTCAAATATTCCTGTTTCGCGAGACCTTAGAGCGGACTGCGCCAAAAGCGCTGGTTCTAAACGGGCCATTTGGGCGCCGGAAATCCTTTCTAACCCCTCAACTTCATTGACCGTGCCTAGGGCCAGAATTGCGGTGAGTTGCTCCTCCTCGGCGTCGGAAGTCGCGACAACAAGCTTGCCGCATTTCATGTAAGCGATCCCCGAGCGGTCCATGTAATCGTAAAGCATCCGCCGTCCAGCAGTGCAAAAACGGTGCTTAAGGGAACCGGCCGGGTAGTAGAGCCCCGCATGGATCACCTCGCTGTTGCGCGCCGAGGTTTCCTCGCCCGGGTGGTCGCCCGCCTCCATCACCAGAACTGATTGTCCTCGGGCCGCTATGGCGGCGGCGACTGAAATGCCAATAACACCAGCACCAATCACCACTGTGTCGAAATCCCAGTTTGTCATGGCGCTCTCCTTCCGCGCTCATTACCCGGCAGTAGAAGCTGACAGCGCTCAAGCGCTTCTTCGTCTGGGTTTAGCCCAAGCCCCGGGTGATCAGGAACGTGAAGCGCTCCGTCGGAAAGAACCGGCGGCGCACCGAGCAGCAGCCGAGCGATGCGCGACTGCGCACGGTGAAGTTCCACCGCGCCACTAGACGACGCGCCACACATCCAATGAAGGTTAACCAGGTCCCACCCCCCGGCGGGGCTAATTGCGCACCCTAATCTTCTGCCATTTTCCGCCAGCAAGGCTGCAGCCCGCAGGCCCCCGGCAAAGACCGCATTAGGCTGCAATACTGTGACACCGGCCTCGGCCAATAGGGCAAAGCGGTCAGCGTCCTGCTCCATTTGGCCGGCCCCGATGGGCATGATGTTGAGCGCCGCAAGCCGAGCAAGCGCGAGCCGGTCATTGCAGCGTACCGGCTCTTCCAGCCAAGCAAGGTCGAGGTCAGCGGCGGATCGCATAAAAGTCTGGGCGGTCGCTTCATCCATGCCGCAGTTGGCATCGGCAATCAGCTCGGCGCTTCCAATGGCCTCGCGCACCGCGCGCAGCCGCGCCACGTCCTCGGCCACAGACCGCCCTTTTGCCGCGATCAAGACCTTCACCCCCTGCGCACCGGCGGCAACCTCACTCGCGCAGGCTGCAACAAGCGCGTCGGTGTCGAGGGCAGGAAAGCCGCAGGTCACATGCACAGGCGCGGCCGTGCGTGCGCCACCTAGCAGCCGCGCAACGCTAATCCCCTGTCGTTTCGCCTCAAGGTCAGTGAACGCAATCTCAAGCGCAGAGAGCGCGGAGACCACCACGCCGGTCATGTTGCGTGGGTTGAAACGCCGCATCAAAGTAGCAGGGTCGCGTGGGGCCCCGGCAGAGAGCGCCTCGGCGACGCTGTTGTTAAGAAAATGTGCCACTTCCTGTGCAAGAAAGCGGCCAGTGAAGCCTTCGCCCTGCAATCCGGTCTCGTCTCTGATAACGACTCGCACAAATGTAAAACTATCGGGCCCGGCATAGGGCAATGGATCGCCTGGCATTGCCTCAGGACTATGTACCGTGGCCTGGATGCCTACCGAACCGCTCATTTCCGTTTGCCCCTGCGGGGGGTGGCCTTTACCCCGTCGCGGCCCTCGACCCCCAACAGCCGCGATGCAATGGGTGCGCCAATGATGACCAAGAACACCCGGGTCAAATGATGGATGACCACATAGCCCAGATCGGCGCCTACAACGATGGCAATCACCGCCATCTCAGCCTGCCCGGCAGGTGCAAAAGCGAGAAACCCATCTTGCGGCGGCGCAAGATCAAGCAAGATCACCGTTTCCGCAAAGGCCGTGGCGACTCCGGCAACGATCACGACGAAAATCAACCCGGCCAGAACGACTTTGCGGATCTCGGCCATAGTGACCCCGACATAGCCCGCACCGAGGGCGATACCGATAAACATCTGTGCGGCCAAAATGGCCTCGGCCGGTGGGCGGTGGTTGAGCACGCCACCCAGCGACAGGGCGGCCGCGAGCAGCATCGGGCCAAGGATCGACGCTCCGAACATGCCGATGCGTTCAGCGATCTGCCAGCCAGCAATGGCTGCAATCGCCATTATCACCATCTCTTGCACTGGCAGATTGGCGGCAGGGTCGCCAATGGGTCGGTCGAGGTCAGCCCCAAACAGCTGCGTCAGCACCACCGGCGCGATCAGCACAATAAGAAGCAACCGCGTTGCATGGATCAGGGTCAGCGCGCGGACGTTCCCGCCCGCCTCCTCGCCAAATGTCACCATCTCTTGCAGGCCCCCGGGCATCGACGCGTACCATGCTGTCACCGCATCAAATCCAAAGGCACGGCGAAAGAACGGCACGCCGATCATCGCGGTAACGATCACAGAGACTGGTACGAGCGCTAGGGACGCGGCCATCTGCGGCAGTCGGTCGATAACCTCAGGCGTGATCGACGCACCGATTGCCACGCCGAGCACAGTGCGCATGATTTTACCTAGAAACTTCGGGCTTGAGATTGGCATCCGCGCCAGCGCGGCCACGAGGCACAACACGAGCGGCCCGAACAGAAACGGCAGCGGTAGCCCGATTGTCCAAAATGCGACCGCGCCGATAAGGCCCAAGAGGACCGTCGCATTCTTGCGTGCGCTTTCTGGAATTTCGCTCATCGGTCCCCTACCCAACAGGCAGCCTGCCCCCCACCGGGTTTAGGTCTCTTCCCCGCCGTTCACGGCGAACATCTGGCCGGTGATAAAGGCCGCGTCCGGCGAGGCGAGAAAGCCAACGGTGGCGGCAATATCCGTCGGGCGCCCCATAACTCTGGCGGGGATTGAAGCGGTACGTTCTGGGTCATCCTCTGTGGCACTGTCCTTGCGAATTTGACCGGGCGAAATGACATTCGCCGTAATGCCCTTGTCAGCGAATTCCCGTGACAGCGCTTTGGTCAGACCCCAGACCCCGTGCTTGGCCGCTGAGATTGGTGCGCCCTCAAAATAGCCGCGCATCGCTTTCATTCCAGCAAAGTTTATTATCCGCCCCCAGCCGTCCTCGACCATGCCCGGCAAAAATGCGCGCGCGGTTCTGAACGCGCCGGTAAGCGATACATCCACCACGTGGTTCCAGTCGTCGTCGGTCATTTCGAGGAACGGCTTATGAGGCCGCCGCGCGGCGTTGTTAACGAGGATGTCCACCCGACCGAATCGCTCCAATGCGGCGACAGAAAGCCGCTCAACGTCCGCCGCAGTTCCCATATCGCCCATAACAACCAGAGCTTCGGCCCCAGTTTCGCGGATCATCTCAGCGGTCTTTTCACAAGAGTCTCGATCTGTTGAGCCGTTGACGATAACGTTCGCTCCGGCCTGAGCGAGCCGGATCGCAACGGCACGCCCAATATTCTTTCCCGATCCTGAAACGAACGCAGTACGGTCTGACAGCACCCTTTGATTGTGCAAACGCCTATCCTCCAAGTTACTGTTTTCTAAACACGACGCCGTGGCGGGAACAGTGTCTTGCGATGGTTCTTACAACCGGCATCTGAGTATCCCGCCAGCTTCGAATACTGCCTGAATTATCATCATTCAACAAAATAATGTTGACAATTGGCAATCCGCGTCGTGTTTTGAAGTTGGAGGAGCTGAGATTGTAGTAACGTATCAGCGATACGGATCTCTACCTTACGGGAGGAGGGCAGTAGCGCAACGCTTCTGGCACAATGCGGGGCGTAGCGGACGCATCAATCAAAAAGGAACCACGTGAGCGGCCCAATCCGGAGGAGACGGCGGGCCAGAATTTTTCAGCCGAGACTAGGGAGGTCGGATATGAAAACCACTATCACTCAGATTAAAGGGGTCGGCGCAACAACGCTGGCTGCCATCGTAACCACGTCACTGACTTTTGCTACGCCGGCATCTGCGCAGAGCTACCCATCCGCGGATGAAACGCTTGACTGGACCATCGCTTTTGGACCTGGCGGCGGCAATGACATCATGGCCCGCAGTATCATCGAAATTCTCAGAACCCACGACTTGTATCCGGGCGACATTTCCGCCGAGAACCGCGCCGGGGGGTCCGGCGCAGTAGGCTGGGGCTATCTTTATGGCCAAGATGGCGAAGGCTATGGCATTTCCACCACGTCGGGCAGTTTCGTGACCACACCACTGCAGGCCGACACACCTTGGCAGCCTGAAGACTTTACCCCCGTCGCGCTGCTCGCGACCGACGATCTGGTTCTCGTGGTAAATGGTTCATCCGAGATCGAAACCATCGACCAGTTCATCGCCAATGCCAAAGAAAACCCCGTTAATATCGGCGGTACCGGATCGGTGAACGTGGACTTCATCGTGCCGACGCTGTTCGCGGAGAAGGCTGGGTTCGAATTTGACTACGTGTCGTTCAACTCAATGTCCGAGCAGACGACGGCGCTCCTGTCGAACGCGCTTGACGCCATGGTGGGTAATCCCGGGGAAATCCTCGGCTTGATTGACTCCGGTGATCTGCGGCCGCTGGTTTTCTCGGGTCAAAGCACACCAGCCGCACTCGGGGACGTGCCAACCATGACCGACATCGGCTTTGATATCGGCGTCTCGATGCCCCGGGGGCTTATCCTGCCGCCGAACGCTCCAAAGGAGGCTCAAGATTGGTGGATTGAGACCATGAAAAAGGTCGTCGAGACACCCGAGTGGGAGGAATACATCACGTCCAATACGCTCACACCAACTGTGAAGTATGGGGACGAGTTCGGTGAGTTCCTTACCAACACCAAGAACGGTTTCGAAACGGTGCTGAAAAACGTCGGCGCAATCGACTGATAATCTGCCTTATGAACCTTACCGGTCGCGCTGCGTGCATCGCGGCCGGTGTCAGCGGCAACAGGACACCTCGCACCATGCGCATCGCCTTCCTCTTTGTTATCTTGGCCGGAGCACTTTTTTACGGCTACGTGGCCTTCGTAGATCTGCCATTCATGACACGCACCGGGCGTCTCGCCGCAGGGTTCTTTCCGCGCTTGATCGCGGT
>Ga0209634_1000070_pt1 | contig 94661 bp, 94 predicted proteins | sample LinPmetageLP40_FD_184043 | JGI IMG/M metagenome (GOLD analysis project Ga0209634, IMG submission 184043) | Marine viral communities from the Pacific Ocean - LP-40 (SPAdes) (version 2) | ecosystem: Environmental > Aquatic > Marine > Oceanic | place: Pacific Ocean | collected 2010-08-26
GGCTAGGTGTTTGTATGGCAATACATAACTTGGTCTAGTTTTATAACACCTACTGTTATTAGATAATCCCCAGAGTGCCCGGATATTTTCGGGCATTTTTATGTTTGTTGGTTTTTCAAATCCAGCTTTTAAAAGATTGGGCGGGTACTATATACAAGCAATAACTTAGCTTCCCCCGCCCCCTGTCCTGTTATCCAAGAATATTTATAAGTATGATAAAATCTCTGTGCAATCTCTGTGCAGTTAATTCATCCTTTGAATACATAGTAAGTACAAGGTAGATGTACAATGAAAAAGATTAAACTTAGTTAGGTATTGGTTTTCAGGCTGTTATCAATGAGGTATAAAAAGGATTAAATACTAGATACGCCTCCCTCCTAAGGGGCAGGTCAGAGGTTCGAATCCTCTTCGGGACGCCAATTAATACATAGCTTATATTTAATATTACTACTTAAGTTTTTTAAGTAACGGCTCTAGACTACCTAGGTTGGCCATATATCTAGTCATAAATATTTTGCTATGTTGAAGAAGTACACTCATTTGAAGCCTGAATCTATCCTTGAGAAGATGCAAAGGAAGCAAGCAGAGCAATACAACTGATGACAATATCGCTCCTTGATTGTAAGGGGCTTGGTAGCAGGAGCTTGAGATGGACTTTGATTTTGTTCTGAAGTTTATGGTGTTGTTTTCAATATATTGCTGGATTTATATACTTGGCAGAAGAAAGATTGAAATGCTTATCAAGCAGCCTGATACTCCAAAGATTGTAAGAGACTGGGGATTGGTAGCTTGGCTTGTATCAGTGTCGGTACTGACTCTGGTAATCAGTGATGTTATCTTCTAGTTAATCAAGTGACTTCTGGGAACTAACTCAATGCAAGCAAGTAAGTTGATATTTTAAACACTAAGAGTAATAAACCATGATGGAGAAACTAAAGTTAATCATTAATCTTAATTATGCTTTGTTTATGATGTTTTTTGTTGTAGCAATATTTTCTGTTCCAATTAGTTTTTATACAATTATAGAAGGAGCTTTTAAGCTTTTAGGAGGAACATCTTTAGTTTTTGCTGGAATTAATTATACATTCTTTAAGAAATTCACTATTTGGAATAAATAATTTGTTTAGCAGTTGCACCTTCATGCGACTCAAATGACACTACCATTAAACTAACTAGTTAAAACCGAAGCCAAATTTTCCTGAGGCACCACCGATTATTTATAGTATGTAAGTATGATGATTAAAATAAATTAGTTGCTAAATCTTTGATTATAATAATATCCACTCAAAAATTAATGATCGTGACCTTCTTCTGCTTCATGGTCGCTATCACCTTCTTCCTTATCATGGCCTTCATGATCTTCATCGGCTTTATGAGCTTTAGCATGAAGTGCTTTGGCTGCAGCAATCTTATCTGCCCGATGATCTGATCCACAATGACTACCATAAACGTTTGATATTGCACCTATAATAAAAATAAAAAATGCTATTTGTAATGTTTTCATATCGTATTACCTTTTCGTTTTTTTAAAGTATTTTTGGAAAATCTATATCTTTATGTTTATCAAGTTTCGTAAAAAATTTACCTTGAGTTTAAGTCACTATTTATGTCTAAGCGACGACAATAAATTGAATTTAATTAATGAAATGATGATACCCCAATTTACTACTTCAAAATATACTGATTAACTTATACTCATTATTTGTATTTTTAACTTACAACCAAAGCTAATGGGTTTGCCCATACATAATTTGTACGAGATTGAAAAATCAAGATTGTGGTTAAGGGGTTAAATAATTAAAATAAATGAGTTAATGGGGCTATTGTGATGAGTGGTTTTTAGATTTTTAAAAGAGCAATATAAATTTGCCATCGAAACCAAAAGTGCGTCTCTAAAATTTGATTTTTTAAGGGGTTTAATTTCAGAAAGCGCTGCAAGCCTGTCCCAACTGCAATTCCTCCCGCCTGACATCGATTTAGTGCTTCTGCTAATCAACAGTTGGGTGTGAATTCTTTTTTTAAATCCCATCCCGTATTCTGTCAGTCACTAATCTTCACTCCGTTCTTGAAAGTTCCTGTTTTTGATTTATATGGAATTCCGTTCCCACTGTAAACAACCCACGCACCTTCCATCTTGCCATTCTTGTAGTTACCTTTGGAATTTAACTGACCTTTACGGTGGTAAGTAATCCACTCACCTTCCATCTTGCCGTTTTTGTAGTTACCTTTGTAATGTAACTGACCGCTAACGTAATAACGAATCCACGCACCCTCTTTCTTACCATTCGTTATTAAACCTTTGTGTGACTCAGTTACCTTTCCAGAAAAGGGAACATCAGAGGATTTCTTATAGTAAACACCATCACGTTGCACCAAATCACGCATAGTCTTACTCCAACTTGAAGACGATAGAAGTGATAAAAGAAAGTATGGTTACTAGTGTTTTCATATCGTATTAATTCCTATTCTTTACCAATCAAACAAACTTCTAGTTGCACCATGTTTCTCTAGGCAACCTTCTCTAGTTGTTTGGCAGTATATTCAGTAACCGGTCAATTCTAAAAAGCCGACGCCACCATGAGAGCCTTCAATCTTGACCATTCCCTCATAGTATGGAACAGCGGCGTTATTCCACTGCTTATCTTTTAATGTCGATATGGTTAGGTCTATTTTTTTACTGGGGATTATCAGCTTCCAGATTAAAGGTAATTGCCTACCATCCACCTTTTTAACAGATACTGGCTGTAGCGTTAGATCGCCTGGTTGCAGTGTGATTTGTTCGCCGGTACCGGTGATGTATGATCCCGTCACATAATCATCTTGATTTTTTAGGCGCATTCTAAAAGCCATTATTTTGTTACCGTCATCTAAATGAAGTGATAACCAATCCCAACCTTGAGTACCAGTATCGAGTAATTGAGAGGTCCACTCTTTGTCAAACCACGCCTGACCTTTAAGTTTTATAGGCGCGGTCGTTACGGTATCGACGGCTTGCGTTAGCTCGCCTTCAATACTGATAAAAGGCGCACTATAATAGTGAGACGCGTGGCCGCTGTTCGATTTTACACTAAAGCCATTGTCACCATGTTGCACCAATGGCCCCGTCTGATTCAGCGTAAATGTAGCCCTCGCTTCTGCGTTTGGTTTTGAGGTATCGGTTGCGCTAAAGGTCAGTGTCGACGGAAACAGTCCTGTATCGCCATCACTATTTAGCCATTGCCAATCATCAATAAACAAGTTCAGTGGCAACGCTGTATGCCCCGCATTACCGACCCCGCCACGAGCAAATTTTTCGGAAAACCAATGGGTATCTAATGAGTGAATGGATGCATGTGCCATGTATATTTGATCGTTATGCCACTTTTTATCTAAAGATACAGTCGACTCATTTAACATAACAGGAGAATTCTTTAGTAACGAAGACGAGTTATTCCCTTCAGCTTGAGAGCTTCTTAGACGTGAGTTTTTAAATCGAAATAATGTCCACTGCAAGCCGTAGGGATCGCCAGCCTCGTCTTGCAAGTTAGCGGTTAAATACCACCATTCGATGTCAAATTGATCGTGTGTGCCGTGATCCTGCGGAAAACTCATGCGGTAATCTGGATCAGCTTTTTTACCCATATTACTCGCTAAGGCATTATTAGAATCATCATTTTGCTCGTACACGTTCCGACCAAAAACCGAAATATTAGCTTGAGTCTTAAGTGCTATCTGCGAAGTCACAACGAAGTAAGTACTCAATAAAAACACACCTGCTAGGCTGAGACTGACGATTTTTTTATTTAATTTAGCCATCGAATATCCTCCATAAAAGGGCGCTTACCGGCTTTGATAATGGGTATAGCGATGATTAACAGCACAATGCTTAAACTAACTGCATAAATTTGAAGAATTTTTATGGCGTTGATTTGAAGTGGATAAGTCCATTGAAATGCCTGTAGATTAATTTCATAAATAAGCATCCAGCTCAATAAAATACCAAAGGGTGTGGCAAAAATAAGAGCGATGAAACATAGTAAAAAATACTGAAAGAGAGCAAGTAGCTGGGTTTTAATTGCCGACACACCAAAACTACGCAATAGCATGTTTTGTGGTCGAGCATCATTCATTAATACCACTATTGCACAGGCGAGAGATAACGCAGCCACTAGCAGCGTCACTATATTTAACCCATCAGTAATAATAAAAGTACGATCAAAAGTTTGTTTAGATGTAGCTAATAGTTGTGCGGCATTCAATAAAGATTTCTCCGAGTCTATGCCTTGTATGTCTAGTGCGACTTTAAACCGTTCGAGTCCCTCTACATCTGTATTGATGGCATAAATTGTACTTTTGGAGATTGCAGCATCAAATTGAGATAGCGGTAGCAGAATTTGCCGATAAGGATTACCAAAGTCATAAATAATACCCTTAATGACATAGGCCGTTAAGCGTTGCGTCGATGGATGCGGAACATTGATCATGTCATTAATGTCAAATTTATACTCGAACGCAAATTGCTGATTAACGAAGACTCCATTCGTCTGTTGAAACGCTTGCCAGGCAGCAGCCTCATTGTCTACTTTATCAAATACCATCGCGTCTTTAAACTGCTTGGTGGATGGGTAGCTATGTTGCTGCAGTACGGTACCCTCGTAGGTAGTATTATTTTCAAAGCGCTGAAACACCTCTACTTTGGCCTCGTGCCCGATTGCTGCTATATCTACATTGCCTTCGTAATAAAGATAATAATCTGTCGCTAGCCGCGATTCTAGCCACGACACGGTTGCGCCTCTGAAGCTGTCTACCATTAAGTTCATGCCTATATTGCTGGTGGCAGCAATAAAAAATGCACAGCAGGCAACCTTAGTTTTACCTGATAAAGCGCTACTTTGTTTGGTGCTAATACGTAGCATAATAAAGCGAGGTGGAATCAGCCGATAGACTGCATCAATCACCCGCGGATAATTAGCTAGTAATAAACTACAGCCCGATAATATGAGTGTTGCGGTAGCGACGAGTAATAACCATAGCGCTGTTGCAGTATACAATATAGCGCACGCTAGCACCGCAAACAGAATACATAACACCCAAAAGTTGCGTTGCCATTTTGCTTGATTAGCCGTCAAGTTATCGTGCGCCTGCGTTGAATGTAAAGCTTGGTTGCTTGAGCTAAAGGGCGCCACGGTCGCAGCAATACTACCGCACACGCTGATGCCAAATACCTGTAAAAACAGACTTAAGAGTGAGGTGTTGCCAAACCCAATTTCTACGCCATATAAACCCTCGAGCGTGGCCTGCACCGTTGGTGCAACGATATTAGATAAATGAATACTTAAATAAATACCTGCGCAGACGGACACAAAAGTAATTAACACAATTTCTATAATTTGGCTGACAAAAATAACGTAGCGAGGGAAGCCTAGTTGACGACAAATCTTAAACCAAGGCATGCGTGCGTTGATGAGTAAATTGACAGCGTTGATGACAATGAACAAGCACACGACAAACATCAATAAAGCCATAGCCAATAAATTCATGTGGAAACTATTGGTGAGCTCGCCTTGAGCTGCACCATCACTCAACGAAACTAGCTGCAAATGTGTAGGTAAAACGGCGCTAAGATCCTTGACGAGTCCATCGAGTTCTGGCCCCGCCTTTGCGCTGACCAACAGTAAACTCGTTAAATTACTACCAGGAAACAAGCGATAGAATTCGCTAATGTCGGTCACCATGTCATTGCCTAAACTGGGGTCTTTAAGTACAACGAGTTTGGGTAAAGCGATTGTTTTTATTGACGCTGGCGTCTCCACATCGGCATTGTTATTACTGCCGTTAGCAGCATCATTGCCGTCATTAAAAGGAATTGAAAAATTATTTAATGTCTTGTCAAAAATGGATACATCACTATTGGCGATCAGTTGCGCTAGCAGGGAGGGGTGGACAATACCGGCAGGCATAGAAAAAGGAATAGCAGTGAGTATTGCGGTTTGATCACTTTTGCGTGATGAAAGACCTGCGCTCTTGACGCCACTGCTTATTAAAGGCTTTAGCGCGATGGTATCGATGCCTGTAATGTCTATTCGACGCATAGAGACTTTTTGTTGCTCTAGCTTTGTCTGCGTCTGTTGCTCGGCATAGATATGAGTTGACGTTTGTGCGACAGCGATAAGCTGGCTAAAGCCGAGCCTGCGCAAATATGCGTAATCGCTTTTGGCAAGTATGGCTTGGGCATTTTTAGGGATAACTTGATATTTAACATTGCTGATCAAAAAAGTACTGTTACTGGCGTAGCTTTGTTTGGCGCTAGCATTAACGATTAATACGGTAGATAAGCCACAAGCAGCAATTAAAAGCGATGCAATAAGCATCAACACACTAAATTTTGTGGATTTGTAGCTACTCAACAGTAGTTTAAAAAAAAGTGTGATTTTTATCAAAATAAGTTTAACTCGCCTCGCTCACTAAACGACCCTCACTCAAAAAGACTTGTTGATCGGTGAGTTTGGCGACTCTTTCGCTATGGGTAACTAATACCAGTGTTGTTTTAAGTTGTGCGCAGGTATCTATCAATAGGCGGCTAACAATGTCTGAGTTTTTGTTATCTAGGTTACCGGTAGGTTCGTCAGCTAACAGTAATTTAGGCTTATGCGCTAACGCTCTGGCAATCGCAACTCGCTGCTGTTCGCCTCCCGAGAGCTGATTGGGTAGTTTGTTGATATGCTTTGAGACGCCCAGAGCCTCGATTATAGTGTCGATGTAGCCTACATCGACTGGGCGGCCGTTAATAGCATTGAGTCTGGCTGGCAAATAAATGTTGTCGAGCACCGATACCACGTCTATCAAATTATATCGTTGAAACACTATACCAATTGTCGACATCCTGTAATTATCGGCTTGTGACTCCGACAATGCAGTTATATCGTTAGTTATATTGTTGGTTGTGTCTGACCTTAGTACGCCGCCCAGCAGTATTTGACCCTCATCTGGTTTATCTAGGGCAGCCAGCAGATGCAACAGAGTCGATTTTCCCGATCCAGATGCCCCTCGAATACTGACACTTTTACCCGCTTCAATCACAAACGAGAGTCGATCTAATATTTTTTGTTGTGCCGTACCGTCTTCAAATGATTTTGAGATATTGACTATTTTTAACATGTTTTATTAATGCTTTTTAGTGAATAGTTAGGCTAGGAGTAAGCACAAATAAATCCCATGTAGCTTCTCCTTTTCCATAGGCGCTAAAATCACCACCTGTTTTTGCATTCATATTTATTCTACCTGAAGTTAGAGTGCCCATTCTATCTCTATCTGAATCATACATAGAAATTTGTATAACCTTATTTCCTAATAATTGATTACTCCTATTCACCCACCTACTGTCATAACGGTGACTAAAGTACAAACTGTTAGTTTCTTTGAAATCTACGCAATTGTTGTAATATTTGAGAAATCATGCCTTTACGCCTTGCCCATAACCATAAAAACATTTGACGTGAGAATAGTCCTGAAATACTTAAATAAATCTCAGCATTATGAAGAGAAGAAAAAATCCTTATTTTTTTCCACTTCTTAGGTACGCAATCGAATTCTTGAGCAAGCTTATATCTTCCAGAAACGCCGAGTGTTTGAATACCAAAAGGCGTCTTGAATGCCTGCCATAATGGTTGCGAAGCTATTGAAATATCGAACTCATTTGTACCGCAAGCCTTAGAAAATGTATTTTTCAAAAAATCAACTTTCCAAATCTCATTATCCCAATCTACAACTCGAAAGAAAACAGGTTTCAACTTCAAAAACTTCAAGACTATTTTGTTTGTTACTTTTTGCCAATCACTCACGCGGTCTTCTATCACTTTTTTAACTTCCTTTTGGGCAATGACTTTGTAATCGTATGTATCATCTTCGGCTACAATTTCGTTGGCAAAGAAAGACTGTCCATCTGCGTCAATCTCTAACAAATTAAGTGGAACTTCATTAATATCTTCCCACTCTAAATAGTCGCCCCCTATTTTTTGTAAAACAAGTTGTAAATTACTTTCTTGAAAAATATTTTTAGCATCAAAGACCGTGTTCACATAATCGTTCATGTATGCGTTGTCATAACGAGAAAATCTTACAAATGATGCGATCGGAACCGAAATTTTTGCACTCAAACTTTTATGATGCTGCCTCATCTTATCTAAAACAGTTACAGAATCAGACCTCAAACTAGTTTCGATACCATTAGAGCCAGCAATTGAAAATTGATTATACAATACTGTTGGTTTTCCAAATTCGTTTTTTATAATTTTTATATCATTTTCATTCAGCTCGGTGTCATTGACATCAAGTAACCAAAAGTTATCTTTGATGAAAACTGCAAGGCTAGAATCTAAATGTCTATGCGCATAGCACGCCAGTTTAACATTTGAGGTAATAGGAATTTTACTGAGATGAGGCATTGAAACAAAGCTCTGGTATCCCAGCTTTTTAAGCGCGCCAAAAACCTTAAAGCTATTATTTTCCTGGAAATATATTTCCACATCTTTTTCAATAAATTCTGCAATCCATTTTAATGTTGGAAAATGGAGATGATCTGGATGTTCATGGGAAATCCAAATGATATCAATATCTTTAATATCAGATTTAATATCCTCCAGGCTAGGCTTTGGTGAAAGCTCCCATCCATCATTAAAGACAGTTCCAAAAAACCAAGGGTCGGTTAGAATCCTCTTTCCATCTGCTTCTATTAGTATGGAAGCATGAGCTAGTAATTTAACCTTAGATGTACTCATTTCTTTTGTCTTCCGTCTACAAATGCTATTTTGTGCATGACAGCTCTAAAAAATTATACATTAGAGAGCTAGTTTATAGTTAAAGTTTGCGGCTTCGTAACATTACAAATACAACTAACGCCCCTGCTAGCTTACCTGTTATAGACATTGTGATGTTTGGCGCCGTGAACACCCCAGGTACTATGGCTTGTGCCATAAATAAAAATACACTGGTATCAATTGGCGCAGCCAAAGCCGATGATAATAATACCCGAGATGATAGGCGCAATTTTGAGAACGTATAAAGCGTCCAGTCGACCAGTTCAGCAATAATAAAAGCTAAACCACTAGCTAGAGCTAGATCAGCCCCAGTTGTAATATAGGTGAGACATAAGCCAATAAACATGGCAATTAGCACCTTATGACCAATTTCGCGTTGAGAGAAGTCACGAAATACTAGAACCAGGCCGGTCACAACTGTCACTGGGTTGAAAGCCCAACCAGGAAAAATCTCCCAAATTACTGCCCAGCTGAAGGTCCAGTTAATAAATGGCACTAATAAAATGTAAATTAACGTATATTTAATCGAAAATAGATTTCTCATATCTAGTTCTTCAAATAAAATGATATCGGCTCAGGATGAGAAATATACTTTATCAATAAGTTAAAAATTTAAACAACAAATCAAAGTGACGGATCGTTTGAATGAAACTTCGTACCACCTTTCTTTGGACTATCTACTTTATTAAAAGCCCATATAATTGCTATCAACCAACCTAGTAGTGTTGCACCAAAGACAATATTTATAATCATAATCACCCATCTATTTCTATGACCCCTATTAAATGCAACAAGAGTGGGTATCATATAAATCAATGCTACCAACAGACCGATAACAATCCAAATTGTATCTGATTCCATTTAACTAGCCTTAATTTTTAACCGCATTTAAGATGTGAATCATATGCTAACTCTGCTTCTCCTCATACCCCTTCTTTTTCCAGACATCAGACAAGATAGCCTTGTACTTAAAACACCAAATCAAAGCAAATAGGGGTATCCATCCCACAAGTCCATGTATAATCTTGCCCTTAATCAGGAGATCAATCGCGCAAAAGGGAGTGAAGAGCCACAACCAAGGAAATGTTACAGTTTGGGTATCACCTGTGTCAGGATGCTTATAGATAATCACTTAAATACCTTCTATTGAAAGTTTTATTTAAGAGGCAAATGCCCTGGATTCTTTAGAATTTAAATGCACCTTAATACCTGGTGGAAGTCCCATTTCAACTTCAATCTGACCAATAGTGTGATCATGGTTTTCTACCATCTCATTCATTTGATAAACTTTTTGTATAGAGGAAAGTATAGCTGACTGTAGCTTAGATAAGTTTTTATTATCAGACATACTATCAATATCTTTGACCCCATCAGCTTTTTGTTCAACGATGATGCCGATTTTAGGTGGAAATGACATACTAATGAAAACGTCGCCAATGATAAATCCTGATTTTTCTAACACAGGTTTAAGTCCATTAATTTCAGCTAATCCATCACCTAAAAGTGACGTAGCTTTACCACCCAACTCGCCTGCTTTCTCCTTGATAGAATCATTTAATTCTTTTGACTTATTTTTTATTTTATCAAACATAATAGAGTATCCTTTAACTTTTTATTGTTTTTAAGAAAAAAATATACAAAATTATTATATTTTAATTTAGTTTTTATGTATCGTAGCGAACGCAGGCCATGAGCTGTGCTTCCCATTCATCATTAATATTATCAGAGATAATTTCAACACGACTCTCTATGCAGTCATCCAGTTCAATTTCTGTCAAGGCATCAGAGGTTAGATTGTAGCCAACTACACCTCTTTCAGTAATAAACACAGCTTTTATCCTTTCAGCACTTATGCCACTCAGAAACAAATATAATTCTTGATAATTAAACACACGGCTTGGTGAAAATCGCCAACCGATACTATGAAAACCTTCACCTTTATTAATAGCTTTAATATAACCGCATTCGGGAATTGGAGCTTCGGATAATAAAGGTTTTGCTTCAGCCGAACTGTGAAGATGGCCTCTGACTGTCGCCGCCGTTTTTCCTTTTAAATGCTTAGGTGCTATTTCGCCATATTTGGTAAATATCGTTTGAGCTTCAGCAGCTCCATATTGCTTCACATAGCGCTCAAGTTCTACCTTGTCTTCGCCCTGATATAAGTCTAGTTTGTTACCGACAATAATATCTGCAATGGCAATTTGTTGATTAAACGTTTGGTGATGGGTATAGCGTTCATCTGAGAGTTTTCGAGCATCAACCAAGGTCAATATTTTCTGTAAATCAAGAATTCCCCGATAGTACTCCGCCGACAGCACTTGCAGTACTTCCTTGGGATGCCCAAGCCCAGTAGGCTCAATCAATAAGCGATCCGGCCTAGCACGTGCAAGCAATTGGTTGAGTGCAATTTGCATCGGCAACCCTGCGGCGCAGCACATACATCCTCCGGGCACTTCACGAATAAATACACCTTGCTTTTCACTATGCTGACCTTCAAATAAGCTGCCATCTACGCCGATCTCGCCAAATTCGTTTACCAAAATCGCCCAACGTTCCTTCACGGGTTTAGACTTAAGAATATGAAATATAGCTGATGTCTTTCCCACACCTAAAAAACCAGTAATTATATTTGTGGGGACTGCTGAAATTTTCTGTGGGTCAGACTTCATTTGTGTGTATATGGGTGGGTACATATATAAGTGACAACATGCTTAATAGTCCCCCCGCCCTATCCTGTTATCCAAAAATAAAAACATGAAAGTAAAACCCTGCTAAAAACGCTTTAAAACCCAATAAAAAATTATATATTAGAGAGCTAGTTTATAGTTAAAGTTTGCGGCTTCGTAACATTATAAATACAACAAATGCCCCTGCCAGCTTACCTGTTATAGACATTGTGATGTTTTGCGCCGTGAACATCCCATCTAGTCTCTGTTCTTATTCAGCCAAAAAGGAACTTGGGATAAGTCATGCTTATATTTATCGTGCATTGAGTGGTTAGTCTGTCAGTCACTAATCTTCACTCCGTTTTTGAAAATTCCTGACCATTTTTTAACTAAACTTCCGTCTAACGAGTAAGTAACCCACACATCATCTTTCTTACCATTCTTGTAGTTACCTTTGGAACTTAACTGACCATTCTTCCAGTAAAGAATCCACGCACCTTCTTCCTTACCATTCTCATAGTTACCTTTGAAATCTAACTGACCATTAGAGTAGTAACGAAACCACTCACCTTCTCTCATACCATTCTTTATCAAACCTTTGAATGACCCAGTTATCTTTCCAGAGAAGGGAGCATCAAAGTATTTTTTATAGTAAACACCATCGCGTTTCACCACATCAAATATAGACTCACTCCAACTTGGAGACGACAGAAGTGACAAAAAGAGTATGGTTATTAGTATTTTCATAATTTATTGCGTGATTAGTCTGTCAGTCACTGATCTTCACTCCGTTCTTATAATTACCTTTGTTACCTAACTGACCATCATCATAGAATTCAACCCACGCACCTTCTCTCTTACTACTCTTATAATTACCTTTTAAAAATAATTGACCATTGTCATAGTAACAAATCCACGCACCTTCTCTCTTACCATTCTTATGGTTACTTTTGCACTTTAACTGACCATCATCATGGAATTCAACCCACGCACCTTCTCTCTTACCATTTTTATAATTACCTTTGGAATTTAACTGACCTTTACGATAGTAAGTAATCCACTCACCTTCCATCTTACCGTTCTTGTAGTTACCTTTGTAATGTAACTGACCACCAACGTAGTAACAAATCCATGCACCTTCTCTCTTACCATTCGTTATTGAACCGTTGAATGACCCAGTTATCTTTCCAGAAAAGGGAATATCAGTGAATTTCTTATAGTAAACACCATCACATTGCACCAAATCACGCATAGTCTTACTTCAACTTGGAGACGATAGAAGTGATAAAAAGAGTATGGTTATTAGTTTTTTCATTTTTTAATCCTTCCTATTTTTTTAACAGGTTACTCTGATCGTTTGATTTATTCGCATATAGTCTACTTATTCCAACCAGATAGATTACTGTCCAAACCACTATAATTAATATTCCTAATCCACCATTTTCCATAATTTATATCCCTATTAAAGTTAATTTAATGTAAATATTTTTGAGAATTTATTATGTTTTCGCAATAACTACTATAGCAACTACATCATTAGATAAAGAAAAAGAATTACAAAAACTTTAAGAACCACTAAAGACATAGAAAAAAAGATTAACTGGAATAGTAGCAAGCACAAAAAAAATCAAACTATTGGGCGCTCACTTCTAATGCAAATAAGTAATCATGATGAGTTACCTTTTTAACAAGCCTGTATTCATGGTTGCTTAAGAAGCGCTCTAGTCGTCCAATGGCTCTACATTCAATAATCATGTATTTAAATTTAAATTTATCAAAATCTATTCCCTTCAAAACATCTAACTCGGCACCTTCAACATCTAGGGATAAAAAATCAATTAAACTTGGTGCTGCTGCTGCCAATAATATTGAGTTAAGTGTTACACTTTTAGCACCAAAAACGAACGATGATTCTCCTTTAATTTTTTTTGTCTCCTTGTGCTACAAACTCATTATGATTTCCGATATCTAAATCTAAATTATCAGAGATAGTAGCTGAGTCGGAATATTTCATGCGAACGAATTCATCTTCATAATCGAAAGGAACACAAGCATTACAAAAAATACTATTATTTTTTTCTCTTCTTTTTAGACAGCTCAGATATAAGTTTAATGACGGTTCAATTAGAATGCCTTTCCAGTTTTTCTTGAGCTCAAAAAAATATGAGTTAGAAGCTAAGGCCCCATCATAGGCTCCAAGCTCAACATAAAAACCATTACGATGAGGAAGTAGATCCTCTAGTATTTTGTCTATGCCAAAGCGAGAAAATCGACCAGATTTGTATTTTCTTCGATAAGTGCGCCAGCGCTGAATAAGCTCAATTAACTCTTGCCCAAAAAAATCAACTAGGATCTTAATCTTATGCAACTTCAATTTTATTTACCTTTAGTAGAATTAATCAACACCATAAAATATTGAGAAGCATAAATTTTCCAGCACTGATAATAAGGACATATGTTAAGAGTTTTTAAAACTTCAATGTATTGTCTGCTGTTATGGATTTTTTGCAACTATGAAAGCAATATTTGTATATAGACAAATAGGCTTGATTTCCTAAAAAAGCAATAGTGACAATAGCCAATTATCTGTTAAATGTATACTGTGGAGAGATTGCAAGGGGAAGAGATTGTATGACCTCAAAGTTTTACGGGTGATAATGTTGCTGGGCTTCTTAGGTAGAGGACTTAGGAATGCTCCTCAAAAGCTTCTTGTCTTTATATAAATAAAAACTCCTTAAAAAACTCCCGCGAGGTTTAACTGTCTCTCCTGTTTGCAGACCAAACAATAAAAAGACCAATTACAATAAAAACACCTAAAACCTCTAAAACATAACCACTTACACCAACAAGATAGGCTAGAGTAAATCCTATAAGCCCCGATAGTATGCGTACAATCATTTGTCCAACTCATCATTTGTTTTTTCAGAATTATTTTTCCAAGGGGTTCTCCATGAAGGCAAATTGTCTCTGTAAGAAATTGTGTCTGCCCATAGTGCATATGAACTGTAATAATTTTTATATCCTTCTATGAATTCATCTGATTTATTATGTAAAGTTTTACTAAAAAGTTGTTTAAAATCTTCTGGATGTTCTAAAAACTCATCCCAGAGCTCCAAATCAAATCCATGAAGTTTTATTTCTTTTTTCGCGGCTTTTTCTCCATCTAAAAAGGTCATAAAATTTTCCATAAAATATTTCAACCTAAAGGTCTCTTAGATCTTTTGTAATCTGCCGTTATCCTTATATTTTCCGAATTAAGGCTAACTTTGTTAGGATAAGTAAGTTTCCAGGCTAAATGCTCGATAGCCCAGCCGTGGTAATTTCTCGACAGTGATAAAGCCGGGCTGAGCGTTTATCACATCGGGAATTCTATTGACAAGCTGGGCACAAGTGGTCATAGCCGTAGGGACAGCCCCATTGGATAACTCAACATTGGGCTCCCCCACTATTTTCCAATGATTCATGTCAGTCTGATCAGGACGATACACACAACCGGTCATTTCGAATACGAAGCTTGGTCCTTCACTAGTTTTGATTTCATCAATATCGGTAAAACCCAAAACATTACCAACGGCAACCGTGATTCCTAGCGAGGCGACTGGCAGAGGTTCCATCGCAAGTACCGGCTTCGATGTCGTGGTAATCGAGACGGGTGTCAGGCCGTTATCCGCGATTAGTGCATCCAGCACGTTACGACCAAAGGTAGGTGGGCGTGAAGCGGACTCAAGCCAAGTGTTAAATTGCTCGGTGGTGGTGCCAACCTGTTGCTCGCGAGCCAGTTCGGGACCATAATCGTCGACATTCCAGCTAGCTTGACCAAGCACGTTGTCAATTCGGTGGGTTGTACCCATTAGCATACTTATCATATTGAGCCAGTAACTGTCCTGATGACCAGAACCCGTCAAAGTTACGCCGGTGCGCGTGGCTATAGAGTCCAGCTCCGTAGTAATTTCAGGAGAGGTTTTCCACGGGAACAGTGCTTCTTCAGATAGTGTTACAGCATTCACGCCGTGCTCAGCACACAGACGAAGCTGCTCCTGTGCATCGGACATATAGCTGTTTACAGCGATCACTGCGATATCGGCTCCTCGACTTAACACCTCCGCTGCATCATCACTTACTGTGACTCCCAGCTGGGATCCGAAGCCGGTCAGCTCTCCCAGATCCTTACCGACTTTTGCTGGGCTGCGTGAAATGGCTCCGATAATTTCGACTCCCTTATCAACCAGCATACGGGTAATAATTGAATTCATTGCCCCAACACCGTAAACCACAGCTTTGATTTTTTTCATGAACACCATCCTATTTTACAGAGTACAATTAAGTGGCTATCAATTTCAGCTTTTGAAAGATGGAAGCCAAAAAAGTTATCACATAGCTTCTCATATTCGTAGAAACTTACAATAAGAAATGTCTTTTTAGCAACTAAAATTAAACTTTAACGTAACTTTAGTATGCATCAATTTTTCTTGATTTATGTAAGTACGTTCATATAATACCGGCCATGCAAAAGCGCAATAAATGTTTAATTCTTTTCTTAATTTTGGGGGTACTCTCGTATTCTCAGGCTTTCGCTGCTCATGATCATTCTCATTCACATCATGATCATGACACTCACGAAGCCTCAATAGACTGTCTGGACTGCAATGCAGGCCAGCAAATGACAAAGTCATTAGGTCTGAATTTTCTAGAGCAGTTTATTTTCTCTTCCCATAGCACTTTAATATCAGAAAGATATATAAGCGCTTCTTCACCTTATTATAAATTTTCAACTTATCAGTCTCGAGCTCCATAAATATTTCTGAATAAAATATCGTTTTTTAAAAAAGATTATTCAATTATTTATGGAGTTTTCAATGAAGAAAATATTTGTAGGCATTCTTCTCTTTTTTGTATCACAAGCTTTCGCTGAAGATACGAAAATAGAAATACAAGAAATACCGGTTACAGCAAACCCTCTAAAAATTAACTCAAATAAGATGGTTAAACCGGTAAAAATAATCAACAACAAAGAGTTAATTAAAAATAGTTCTGCCTCTCTAGGTAGAAATCTAAAAAATATACCTGGTGTTAGTAATAGCGCGTGGGGTGAAAACGTCGGTAGACCAGTTATTCGAGGTATGGATGGGAATCGAATCAAGATTCTAAACAATGGTATGGCAGTTAATGATGTTTCAGCTATGTCAGGAGACCATCCTATAGGTATAGATAGTTTATCTGCAGATCAAATCGAAATTATAAAGGGGCCTGCATCCATTATTTACGGTGGTGGTTCTGTAGGTGGAATAATTAATATTATTGACCATAGTATTGATAATGAAGTTCATGAGGGACTAAACGGCGTTTATGATTTCAGTCATGGTGGAGCTCTTAGGGAAAGCACAAACTCTCTTTCGACAGACTATGGTTTTAAAAACTTTATGTTGCATTTTGACGGGTTCAAGCGTGACAGCAAGAATTTAAAAATACCGGGTGATTCAGTATCATCTAAGTTAAGTGCAGCAAGAGCAGCAGAAGGAGAACCTCTTGCGAGATCAGCTAACGGCAAAGATACACTCAATAGCTCATACAATGATAGTCATGGAGGTAGCTTAGGAGCATCCTACATATTCGACGATGGATATACTGGTTTTTCATACAAAGGGTATGATATGAGGTACGGTAATCCAATTGAAAACGGTGCACGTATGGAAGTTGAGTCAGACCGATATAACTATATATTCCAAAAAGATAATATATCAGCTGGCATTAATAGCTTAAAGTTCGACACTAGTTATACTGAATATGAGCATGACGAAGTAGAGTCAAGTGGTGAGGTTGCTACTCAATTCTTAAGGAATACCTTTGAAGGTAAGTTTGAACTAATACATTCACTTATCAACCAAACAGAGGGTGTTATAGGGTTAGATTTCGGTACATCAAGATTCTCTAAAGAGAAAGGTGGTCCGATGATCGCGAATAATAATTCCAAGAAAATATCTTTATATATGTTAGAAAATTTCACTTTTAATAACCAAGAGATTACATTTGGTTTTAGGCAAGGTTACGTTAAATTTAATGGAAATGACTTTGCAAGTGATGATGGGTGTACTGTGGACTACACCGATACTGGTTGTGAGGCTGCTGGTGGAGAGGAGAACTCAACATCCTTCAAGGATTCTGAAAAAACGTTTCAAACTTCAAACATATCTGTAGAAACAAAGATGGAACTGAGGCCTGACTTATCATTAGGTGTAAGTTTAAGTCATATACAAAGAGCCCCATCTTATGAGGAACTATTTGCATACGGCCATCACCATGCTACAGAAACGATTGAACAAGGTGATAGAGGCCTGAGTGAAGAGCGATCAAATTCCTTGGATTTAACATTAAATTGGGTAGGTGAAAATAAAAACATAACGCTTTCACCCTATTACACTCGTTTTAATAGTTACATAGCTATGATAAATTCTGGGCAAACACAGAAACATATGCACGAGGGTGAAGATGAAAGTGAAGAAATTTCAGTCTTCAAGTATCAAAATATCCCAGCTGAATTTTATGGTTTAGAGCTTCAGGGTGATTTCGCTTTAGCTAAACACTATAAATTGAATATTTGGGGTGACTACGTAAGAGCAAAAAATCGAAATGGTGGGGATTTACCAAGAATACCACCGGTTACACTGGGAGCAACTATTTTAGGCGACTGGGGTAATTTAAAAAGCGATTTAAGTATGAGGCAAGTATTTAGTCAAAATAAAATTGACAAGTATGAGATAAAAAGTGACAGTTACTCTGATCTTACTTTTCACTTAAATTATCAAATACCATCAAACAAATCAGTAAGCGTGTACCTCAAAGCTGAAAACTTACTTGATGAGAATATTAGGGATCATGTCTCTTTCATAAAAGATAAAGTTCTAGGTGGTGGCAGATCTATCAAGGGAGGTCTTTCATATAGTTTTTAAAGAATGAGAAGAAAACTATACATTCCCTACATAGATACTTTATATATGGGTAATATTATTAAAAACGGGGGATAAATTCCCCCGTTTTTAACTCAAATCTGCCCAGAGCCACTAGCCAAAGTCTTTTAGCATTGCCTTAAGCTCTAACGAGTGCTGCTCTTCTTGCCCTATAAGCCCGCGAGCATACTCTTCCAAATATATAGATCTATCTGCAACATTTTCTAGAAATTTCTTATATAAACTTAGAGCGCCTAGCTCATGCGCCAAACTCTCCTCCAAAATATCTTTTATCGAATGTCTATTAGTTTCTTTTATTTTGGCAATTCTTTGACTGGGATGGCCATCCAAGCCAACGATTAGCTCTCCAGCCTGCTGAGCATGCATAAGTGATTCAGAAGCCTGGTCTTTAAGAAATGTGACTATTGGAAGCCGGTATGGTCCAGTCACCATCATGGCGGAGTGCGTGTACCTAACAACACCTGCTAACTCATACTCCATTATTTCATTTAAAATATTACATACAACTTCCGAATTTATATCTTTCATCTCCATACTAGTCTCCAATCGTTTATCAAAAAATTCATGCCTAGCTAATGCAATAGCTGAAGTAAAAAAATTTAACTTGTTTTCTTTTTTACAAAGATAAAACAATTATATCATTTTTATATGAAAAGACTTTACGATTAGGTGCGCACAAAAAATGATAAATGAGGTGGCTTTTCTACGAAAGAGGAAGTAGAAAACTTTTAGGTCGATAAGTATTAGTTTAATTTTTTAAGACGATTTTTGGATGACAAAAACCGGTTTTTTTATTTCTTTCATCTTTTTATATTTTTTTCTATAACAAAATTTATAAAGGGATTCTGGATCTTCAAACACATGTCTTTTCCCTGATTCTTCATACACCAACCAATAGGTGTTTCGGGTTACCAAAGTATAGCCAAGTTCCGATAACTTAAGTTCGGATTTAGCAATAAGTTTTATTTTTTTCTCATGCTGAACTTTTTCATCAGTCCAGCTCAAACTGTTTATGCTACTTTTCATATATAGTTTTTTATAAATAAATTTTATGGGTAATCATAACTAAAGAATATAAGACAGATTAAAATAAAATACTTTAACTAGAATGTAAAGAATTTTTTTTGTTCGAGACAATTGAAAGTTTTATTATCAATAAACAAAGGTTTTTATTACTCAATATTCAGAACTTTATGCGTTTGCAGGTTGAGTCGCCACTTTGGATTATTCAGGCAAAAATTAATTGCTTGTTGGGTTACATCATCATGATTTGGATGTATATATTCATCTGTAGATACTGCAGCCATTGGTGTTAAATAAAAATAATCAGCTTTAATATGAGAGAATTTATCTGGCATAGCGTTCTTTTGGGGGAAAACTAACTTAAGTTCATCACATTCATCGATAATAATTTTTGAAGATCCTTTTGGGCTACAACATATCCAATCAATACCAATAGGTAGAGGCAGAGTACCATTAGTCTCTATAGCAATTTCAAAACCTAGTTGATGAAAATTTTCAATTAAATCCTCATCTAACTGGAGTGCTGGCTCGCCACCAGTACATACGACGAAAGGTTTTCCCTTATTGCTAGACCAAAGCCTATTTACTGCTGAGGCTAAATCTGATGCTGTCTTGTATTCTCCACCATTTTGTCCATCCGTTCCAAGAATATCTGTATCACAAAAATTACAAATAGCATCTGCCCTATCTTTCTCTTTACCGTTCCATAAATTGCATTTACTAAATCTACAAAAGACAGCTGGCCGTCCGGATTGAGCTCCCTCTCCTTGTAATGTATAAAATATTTCTTTTATTTTGTATGATTTTTTCACTACTCATACTCCGAAGGATCAATAATATTATTGCTAGAAAAGGCTTCGATTCTTTCAAAGCAGGCACCACATTTTCCACAAGCTATATCTTTTCCGTTATAGCAGCTCCATGTTTTTCTGTAATCTAGACCCATAAGGAGGCCATCCTTTATTATTTGTCCTTTATTATAATTTAAATAAGGAGTCGTAATTTCAATTGGCTCATAGTTAGCAACAGCACATATATCATTCATTTTTTTTACAAACTCTGGCCGACAGTCGGGATAAATTGCATGGTCACCCGAATGAGCTCCATAAAAAACTTTTTTTGCATTGATAGAGATAGCATACCCAACAGCCAAGGATAGTAAGATCATATTTCGATTTGGAACAATTGTAGATTTCATGTTCTCATCAGCATAATGACCCTCTGGAATATCAATATCTGAAGTTAATGAAGAGCCCTGCAGAAGCTGGTTGATAGCAGTAATATCAATCACTTTATGTGGGACTTTTAGCTCTTTACAAGCAGATATAGCGTATTGGATTTCTTTAGAATGTCTCTGACCATAATCAAATGTTACAGCAAACACCTGAAAATCTTCTTTTAGGGATCTGTTGAGGAGAGTAAATGAATCCATTCCCCCAGAAAAAATGACAACAATTTTTTCAGTCATAAGATTTTTTCTTATCAAGATTAATTGGGTAGCTATAAAAACCAATTAGATGCATGAATAATAATTGATAAAATTTCTTTTTTAAAAAACCAACTCAAAATTCAATATATTCATTTATTTTATTTCTTACTGGCTCCTAAAGTTGACTCAACCGCTTCTATAACTTTCTTGGCTAACGGGTCAGTAATAGATGAGTAAGCTACGACAAACTCACCCTCTCTATTTAGTAGATATTTATGAAAGTTCCAACGAGGGGCACCGGATTTTTTCTTAACCCATGCATAAAAAGGGTGCGCTTCTTTTCCTTTAACATGAACTTTAGAAGTCATTGGAAAATCTACATCAAACTTAACGGTGCAAAAAGCCTTAATTTCAGTTTCTGTACCAGGTTCTTGTCCCATAAAATCGTTTGATGGAACTCCTAGCACCACTAAGCCCTGATCACGATATTTCTCCCACAAACTTTGAAGGCCAGAATACTGTGATGTAAAGCCACAGCGAGATGCGGTATTTACAATCAATACCGCTTTTCCCGAAAAATCTGACAATGATACTGGCTCACCATCAATAGAAATAAAGTCAAACTGGTGTGCACTATCATCGTTATTAGTTTCTTTAATGCTCATATCGTATGCTCCAGATGCAAGTATGTTGGCAGAAATCATACATTGATATATAAAAAAAGTTCCTATTATAAGTGCTCTCATTATATTGCCTTCATCACCTAAGAAATAATTATCGCTTTTTTATGAAATACGTAAGCGACATGATTGTTTACCTTGATCTATAATACATGAGTCATCGCTTACAATCATAAAAACGGCTAATAAAATTAAATTTTAATCGCACATAATATGACTATAAAATATCTTAAAAGGTTTTCTATTTTTTTTCTTATTTCGATCTTAGTGTCTTCGAATGTACTAGCAAATGAGCAAATGATTACCCTATCCCCACCCGAATCATTACCATTATTATTTTTTAATGATGGGGAAAAGGCTATAAAGGTAGACCAGTTTCTAGGGCAGTACATCTTAATTAATTTTTGGGCTACTTGGTGTGTACCCTGCGTTACCGAGATGCCGGCACTTAATAATCTAGCTAAAAAGTTGAGAAAAAAAGGGCTTACTGTCATTACTGTAAGTCAAGACATAACTGGACCATCTGTAGTTGAGCCTTTTTTGGAGCCGATGATGCTAAAAAATATTCTAGTGTGGTATGACAATAAAAATAAGAGTTTTCGGCAACTTGGCTTAAGGGGTCTTCCAACAACCATCTTGGTTAATCCAAAAGGATTGGTAATAGCAAAACTTGAGGGAGCAGCCGAGTGGAACGAGGGTTTACTTTTAGAGCAAATAGAAAGAATTATCGGGGATAATTAAAATTCTATAGCTTAGGTAATCGATAGGGCTAACAAAAAATGCAGGCCGGCGACAATTGAAGCGAGTCTAATTCGCATTCTAAGATATGAGGACTGCATATCTAAGTGTTCAAAGATCATTCTGTCTATCCTCAATCCAGCTAAATGGACGAACCCTAAAGTTATAACTAAAAAATATGAGGGAAAACATAGAAAAGCAAACCAAACTAAAACAGGGGGAATAGTGCTCACAATAAATTTTGTGCGTCTTTCGTCGTTACTATTTATTGCTATCCCCCAATGTATACCACTCATAAACGAAATGATGATCATAGAATATACGATAAAAGCTTGTTCTGAGATTTCTTTAAATTGTTCAAAGTAGACAGCCGTTGTGAGCGATAAGATAAAAGGGGTTAAACCAAGATATCCAAGATATATCGCTATTTTTTGTTCAGTACTTTTCATATTTTTTCTATTTTATAAAAATTTTTAACTAAGTTAAAACTGAGGATGGCTTGTAGAAGAAGCATATGTCAAACTAATTAAATGCTTATAAAAAAAATTCTCTTTGCCATATCGCTAAATCTACTAAGCTGCATTATAACTGCAGAAGAAATACAGCCTGTAAATAATTTTAATATATCCCAATATCTTGGAAAATGGTATGAAATTGCCAGATTAGACCATTGGTTTGAGCGTGATATGACCAATGTTTCAGCTGAATATTCCTTGCATAAAAAAGGAGGAATAAAAGTTCTCAACAAAGGATTGAAAAAAGGTACAAAGTGGAAGACAGCAGAAGGAAGAGCTAACTTTATTGGCCAAGAAGACCAAGGTCTAATGAAGGTTTCGTTTTTTTGGCCATTCTCTACACCATATTTAATTTTTGAGCTTGATGATGCATATCAGTATGCTTTTGTTACAAGTGATAGTAGATCTTATTTATGGTTTCTTTCCAGAAAGCCGTGCGTAACGGAAGACCTGAAAAAGCATTTTGAAAGAAAAATTGATAGCCTAGGATTCGATAAAAACGAATTGATTTATGTTGACCAAGACTGCGTGAAATCTAATGATACTAATGTCAAATAAAGGATTAGCCACTAGAGTCTGGTTCTTTTTCTATTGATTCAATTTCACTAAGAATTTTATTAGCTTCTTTAGTTAGCTCAGAATATTGAAATATATCTCCAGAACGCTGAGCAATCATGGCTTCTTTAAGCTTACTGGCATATTCTAATTTTAGTTTTTTTACAGGATCCTTTTTAAAAAGCCCAAACATAATCTCTTCCAGTTTAAGTGAATTAAGTAACTATTATTTCGTCATATAAATACGGTTTAATCTTAGCCTATTACTAAGTCAAATAACTTCATTGGAGCTTCTTAATTTGTCTTATCAGCCAAAAATATATCACATAAGGTAGCAGGCTAATCATTTTTAAGGAACTAGCAAAAAGAAACGGAAATCTGACCTCAAAACTCTTGCTCTCTATTGCTTTTTTAATGTGAATAGCTGCTTTTTCAGTCGAGATTAATGAGGGCATTTTAAAATTGTTAAGGTCAGTAAGTCTAGTCTTAACAAACCCTGGGCTGATAAGCTGGACTTTAATTCCATAGCCAGACAAGTCACAGTTTAGGTTTTCTGCTAGATGTATTAGGCCCGCTTTGCTAGAACCGTAACCAGTATCATTTGGTAGTCCACGATAACCAGCAATACTTGAGATGAGTACAATATGTCCATTTTTTTTACTAATAAATTCTGGAATTATATGCCCTAACATCCTAACTGCGCCGACTAAATTTACATCAATCATTCTTTCTATTTCGTCGATGTCAATATTCTCTACTGTCATAGGCTTATAATAGCCGGCGCAGTAGATTACAGTATCGATAGTTTCTAGTTTATTGGAAATTTCTTTCCAGCCCTCTTTTACAGAGTGACTGTCACTAACGTCTACGGGGCAGATCATAGATTTTGATTCTATTTCTGAAGATAAGCTTGCGAGCCGTTCAGGCTTTCGTGCAGAGAGAATCAAGAAATTATCTACATTTTTTCCTAATTCTTTAGCAACAGCCCTACCAATCCCTTCGCTTGCTCCAATTAGCCAGATTTTATTCATCATTTTTTCTTCATTACTAGAACGATCTCGCCTACTTTAAAACCAAACTTCTTCATTGAGGTTCGATTAATAATCGTATTTTCTTCTACAAGATACATCCAATCATCCATACTTAAGTTTATTGTTGAGGCTTTATATGGAATATTTAAGACATAATTCAAATTAACCGCGTTACCATTCACCTTACCACTAGCTTCTCCAACAACGTCTTCAGCAGATCCTGTAAATGTAGACTGATCAGAAAAAATTATTTTCCACTTTCTTTGGGTTTTTTCTCCATCATCAAAAATAAACCATTCCTCTAAAATACCAATATCCCCGTCCCAAGTACCCTTTAGGATAACTTTAAAACTTCTTGTTTGTCTTCCGTTGAAGTCAAATAAACTCCCCCATCCTTCAACATCGCCATCAAAAAATACTCTAAGATCTAACTTTGTGGGTTTGTCTCCATAATAATCTATGGAGTTATTGGTGCACCCGGAAAAAATAAGGCATATACAACTCATTATCAAAAATTTAATTTTATTCATAAAAATCTACCTATTTTTAGTTTATTATCTCTACCTGCATCACATTTGTTCTTTCTGAATTAAAGCCTGCAATACAAATACTTAAATAAAATTCCCATGAACGAAGAAAAGACACTGAACAGCCATTAGCTAGTAGCTGATTTTTTTGCGCAATAAAACTTTTCTTCCATTCATGTAACGTCCAAGCATAATCTTTACCGAATTCAAAAATATCACCTATTTCTAGTTTCGAGGCTCTAGCTTTATTACAAAAAACTTTTTTTGAAGGAAGCATTCCTCCAGGAAATACATGATGTCTTATGTAATCACTTTTCTTTCTATAACCTGGAAAAACGTCATCATGGATTGTAATAGTCTGCACCATTGCCCTTCCATTTTTTTTAAGTAGTCTTTTTATTTGGTCAAAATATGTCTTCCAGTACTTTTCACCGACCGCTTCAAACATTTCAATAGAAACTATTCGGTCAAATTTACCCTTTATCTTTCGATAATCCTTCATCAGAATATCAGCATTCCCATTTAGTCTTTTTTTAGCATAATCATATTGCTGATCTGAAATGGTTAAACCAGTTACGCTAGCGCCAACATTAGCAGCTTCTTCAGCAAACCCTCCCCAGCCACAGCCTATCTCTAAGACATTTCTGTCTTTGATATCAATGTTATTTATTATGCGCTGGTATTTATATATTTGCGCGTCCATCAAGCTATCGTTGGAGTTACCTCTTATAGCTGAAGAGTATGTCATAGTAGGATCCAACCAGGACTGGTAGAAGTCATTACCTATGTCATAATGTTCGACTATATTTTTTTTGCTGCCGTATAAAGTGTTTGCTCTGACTAACTGGTGATGAAGATAAAAACGCAACTTATTCAAAAAGCTTGCTTGGCCATTATTTTTTATATTATTTAAGTTGTAACTACAATAAGTCAAGAATTCTGAAACATCAGAGCTATCCCACAATCCAAGATGGTATGCTTCGCCAAGACCAATATCACCCCTTTTAGCTATCATGCCCATAACACGCCAATCATGTATTGTCATGTCACATACTGGGCCAGCGCTATCTCCGAAGAATTCTATCTTTTTAGAACTAGGAAAATTAATAGTTAACTGTCCAGTATCGGCTTTCTCAAAAAATGCTCTTAGAGTATTTATATGTTTTTCGCTCATACTTTTTTGCCCTTAAGTAATATCTAAATCAATTTTTTTTGGTTTTTTAACAAAAGGTATTTTTTTAATCCAGAGCCCAAGAGCATGGAAATGAATAAAAAAAATCACCTTGAACATAAGAAATGGTGCTAAAAGTAGCTGTGAAAATAAATTCTTGCTGCTAAAAGGTGCTATATCACCAGCTATAGATGTCGAAATCAATTTCTTATTTTCATCAAGATAGTTGATATTAATTTTTAAATTTTGTTGATTTACTTCAAACTTAAAATCGTAATGGCCTTTAATCTGACAAAAAGGCGAAACGTGAAAGACTTTTGGATGTCTTATTTTACTTGCATATGTAATGGGTTGCATATCTTTTTCGAAGCATAAGTACCCATGTCTTTCGTTAAAAGTATTGTTTACTTCAGCTAAAACAACACGCAAATTGTTCTTTGCATCAAAACAGAGCCAAAAACTTATTGGATTGAAACCGCAACCCAGAGTTTTTGGAATAGTTAACAGCCAAACACTATGGGCATAGCATAAATCAATGGCATGCTCGGAAAGTATCTCCAAAAGGTAAAGCTTTGGGTCAGAAAATTTTTTAAAGCCATAATCTTTCCAAAAAATACTTAACAAGTTGAACTTATTGATTGAAAAAAAACGATTTTTTACCAAAGGTACTTTAAGATCAAGATTCAAAAGAACATAAAGCATTCGGTGAGAAAACTGGTACACCTCAGGGCTATGCCTTTTGTGAAATATCTTCATCTTAACTAAAGCTGAGGATTTCAAAGTAGGTTTCTACTTGTCATTTTCTTAAAAATTTCTGCCGCACTCCACACTCCATCTTCATGAAAACCATAGCGCAAATATGCCCCACAAAACCAAGTATTACTATCTCCTTGAATCTTATTTAGATCTAACTGTCCTTCAATAGAGCTCCGATCAAAAACTGGATGGTAAAATTCATGAATATCGTAAATCATATCTTTAGGTATAGGTGATATTGGATTTAAAGTAACAAATACTGGCGAACTAGCATCTATGTGCTGTAACTTGTTCATCCAGTATGTTACAGCAACACTATGTCCTTTTGTTTCTTTTTTATGAAGATAATTCCAGCTACTCCAACATTTTTTTTCTTGTGGCATTTGTTTTAAATCAAAATGAGTATATGCAATATTTTTTTGCCTTGAAAACTTATTAAGTGCAGCTCTTTTGCTTGGACTCACTGACTTTAACATAGCCAACACTTCAGTTGGATGACAAGCAAATACAACTTCATCATAAGTTATAGCTGCTTTATTGTGTTCTTTGATATCAACACTTGATTCCATGCAATCAATATACTCAATAGAAGCATTTTTTTTAAGGGTTCCTTTCTCGCCTATAGACATTATCAGTGCCTCAACATACGTTTTACTTTTATCTTTTATTGTATGCCATTGAGGTCGATTTCTAATGCTTAGTAACCCATGGTTATCAAAAAAATTAACGAACGTTGTTGCTGGGAAGTCTAGCATCGCTGTTGATGAGCAGCTCCAGATCGCACCGCCCATTGGTAAAATGTAATAGTCACGGAACCATGACTTAAGATTCATTTTCTTTATAAGCTCACCAAGAGAGAGAGAAGGAAATTTTTCTACGTACACCTTCGCTTTATTATTAAATTTTACAATATCTAGTATCCCTCTTAGCATACTAATATTGAATAAATTTTTACGTTGTGCAAAAAGAGCATCAAAGGATGTGCCTGCCCACTCTAGTTCTCCGTCATTGGACGAAATAGCAAATGACATTTCAGTATTTTTTATTTTGACTTTTAAATCTTTTAGCATTCGATTTAAAAGAGGGTAGGTGCGATCGTTGAGAACTATGAATCCTGTATCTACGTCTATTATTTTATTTTTTTTTGTCGTTATGGATATTGTTCTACTGTGCCCCCCAAAAACAGAATTTTTTTCATAGACGGTGACATCACAAGTATCTTTTAAGAAGTAAGCTGAACTTAACCCCGCAATTCCAGAACCGATGACAGCTATTTTTTTCATTGCTCACCCATAGATAAGTTTATGTTGATATCGCCCCATTTAAGATATTTTTGTGTTTTTTAGCTTATATACAGAGCAAGTTGATATTCACGCAAAATTGTTTACGTTTTTATGTTTTCCATATGCACAAACAATATGTATAATATTTATACAATGTATAATATAAATGATATGAATAAACCAATACAAAAAAAGAAGATGCGAAATATGAAAATTAATTATATCAATAAAATTAACTATTTTGTTTTATATTTGTTTTTTTTCCTTTGCTCCAACACATATGCAGAGATGTCCAGTAGTGATAGACCATTTTTTGCCCTGCCTCAAGGCATAAGTGTAGTGGCTGGAGGAGATGATGCATCGAGTGCCAACCTAAGTGATATTAAAAGCCTTAAGAAGGCTGTTCAAGAGGCAAGCAAACTGAATGCTGCGTCATTGAAAAACAATGCAATAGATACACTTGGGACTAAAGGTGCTGAAATTACAAAAACTTACTTAGAAAGATATTTTCCAACCGTTGAATTAGAGCTTGATATGCTGAACGGCGAAAAACCAACCTCAAGTATTTTAATACTAGCGCCCCTTTCAGATCCAAGCGATACAATAAACACATTCTTCACACAAGACAGTATTTACTACACTGATAATCGAACAACGGTTAATTTAGGAGTTGGCTATCGTCGTCTCGAGTTAGATAAGAAATTATTGCTAGGTATAAATGCATTTTATGACCACGAATTTCCTTACAATCACCAAAGAGCTAGTATTGGTTTAGAGGCAAGGACAACCGTTGGTGAATTGAATGTAAACTTTTATGAAAGTCTAACTGACTGGAAAGATGGTCGTGATGGTCTAGAGGAACACGGCCTAGATGGACGAGATATCGAAATAGGTATACCTTTACCTTACATTAACTGGGCTTACTTCTTTGCTCAAGCGTTTCAGTGGGATAGTGAGGTAGCTGGGGTTAAAGATATTTCTGGAACTAATCTAACAATACGTGCAACACCACCAGGTTTTAAAGGCTTAGAAATAGAGTTTGGTCGAACAGATTATGGTGAAACGAGTAGTAACAAAAATCGTGATGCTAATTTTTTCAAGATCAATGTTAATCTGACAGACTGGTTTAAAAAATCAAATAATGCTGCACCTCTAATTAGTTCAGTCGCTTACCAACTTGGTGATATGGAGGCTAAGCGCTATGAAAAAGTACGCCGAACTAATTTAATATACAAACAAATGAATGGTCAGGGTGTAACAGTTTCTGGATTCTAACTTTTACAAACTCTAAATGTATTTTTAAATTTTTTAAGATAGCTTAAGGAATAGAATAATGAAGAACAAGCTTGGTCTAATAATTTTGGTAATGCCATTAATGTTTCTGTCATCCTTAGTAGTAGCAGAAATTGACGGGCCTTGCGAGAAAACTACCGGTAAAATTATTAAAGTTTATTCACCATTAAATGGCGATAACCATACTTTTAAAAGCATAGACGGCACTCAGACTGGTGATCAATGCTCAGAAATACCAGACGCTTATCGGGTGACTCTATATAAATTTGGTTTATGTACAGCAAATCCTTTTACTGCTAATGATTTCTCAAGCTGTGAATATTATGTCAATAATGATGCTGGTGTATCCCATACAATTACTGGAGGTGTTGGAGTAAAATCACCTCTACCGATTACCTCTTCACCAACCCCCGGAACATACAACTATATTCTTATGCTCTTAAGTAATACTTTTAATATCAAGCATACGCAAGAATACAGTGGAACAGTTTACTCAAACCCAAATGGTAGCGGAGAAGTGTCAGGAACCACTTGCTGGTCTGTAGCGCACACTACTGCTTTCGGTAACTTTGGCTCCACCTACGATAGTAAGGGGACCTCAAGTGACGGAGGTATACAATGTGGTGGCGCTGATAATGCAGCTCCAGCATTTACTACAGAAATTTTTGATACCCTTGGTGATTCAGAAGGCACAGAAGCTTTTAAGGCTGTAAATGCTGAATCATTTGAAGTTGGTGGTAACGCAATGTGGGCGAAATTACTTCAATCAGATAATGCCACAACTGCATCGGCGTATACTAATGCTGCAAGAATGCTTGTTGTGATAGATACAGCGACGCCTAAAATACTTCTGCCAACGAGCCAAGTTGAAATAAAAGTTAGGTTAACAGATGCAGTTTCCGTAGATACTGGGTACTCCAGTTCAAAAATTTATGCTGTAAAAATGGGTGCAGATCCCATACAAGTTGATGTCATAATTACCGATTAATTCTATTAGCTACATATTATCCTTAAACCTAAAAACCTTCGAAATACATCGAAGGTTTTTTTTACCAAGGTATTTCTTTACCATCCCAATTCCAAAATCTTCCACTATTTTTTGAGCTTAGGCCGTCTATAACGTCAAGAAGTAGTATTGCTGTTTGATCTACACTGAAAAGTTTTTTTGTAGCTACATTTGATTGAAATGGAGCAGATAACTGAGTATCAGTTGTACCTGGATGAAGAGCAGCAATACAACAATTTGGAACCTTATGTTGCCATTCAAGGGATAAGGTTTTTATAGCCATATTTAAGGCTGCTTTTGATGCTCTATAGCTATACCATCCACCCAATCTATTGTCCTGGATGCTTCCGACTTTTGCTGAGACAACAGCAAGAACTGTTGCCGTAGGTCCAAGAAGTGATCTAGAGAAATATTTTGCAATTAACAAAGTTGGTAGTGTATTGATTCTAAAGTTATCAAGAAAAAAGTCTGGCTCGATGGATCGAACAGCTTTTTCTGGTCCTTTTTCTTTTGTATGAAGCATGCCAACGCAATTAATTATCCAGTCTATTTTTTTTAGTTCAGTAGAGAGGCTCTTAAAATCTTCTTCTTTGGTGGCATCAAGCTGGTACCAATTGAGCCTACTATTATTTAATGCAGGACAAGAACCTCTATAGGTTGCATGAACAATACAAACTTTGTTATTTTTAAGTATAGTCTTAACGAGCCCCATACCTATACCGCCACTACCCCCAATTATGACAATATTCATTGATCGTTACCGGCACAAGTATCACAATCATAGAGACGGCGATATCTTTTTTCGGCCCATATATTATATGCATATCCAGAGATACGGTTAACGATGGGCCACAATAAAGGTTTAAAAAGCCATCCCCAGCTAGTATGTGACCAAGCCTTTACTGTTGCAGGAATCCCTTTGATCCAGTTTCCTTCTGCGGTTCTAAGATGAAGAATTTTCAGCATATCTAATTGTGAAGGCATGCTTTCATCTATTTCGCACTTATGAACATCCATAAAAACAAGGCCTCCATTATTAATATTTTCTAGTAATTTGATTTCTTTAGTGCACATTGGACAAGAGCCATCAAAAAATAAGGTGTCTTTTGTGCATTTCTCATTAAAAATATTTGTCATATTGCGCTCTTTATTTTAGGATTATCGGCTTCAAGTTATACTATATAAATCAAGATAATAATTTTCATTACATACGAACATCCATGTAAAATAGGTGCTTCACATCACACTTGTTCCAATGAAAAAGGATGAGGAGATCATAGGGAAATCATATACGTATAATTATACTTAAATCTCATAACAAACTAAAGAATGGGAGTGCTGTTTGTGGTAAGAGTGATGGATAGTAAAGCACCTAGATTGCAGACTAAGTCTATTGGTATCATTGGTGCTGGTATATCAGGGTTATCCTGTGCCAAAACTTTAGAAAAAGCTGGTTATAGCGTTGAGGTATTCGACAAGAGTAGAGGCTTGTCTGGAAGAATGGCTACTAGACGTGATGATCTATCACAATTTGACCATGGCGCTCAGTATTTTACTGTAAAAAATACTGATTTTAAGCAAGAAGTTGATAGATGGATTGGTGCTGGCGTTGCAAAAGTATGGTCTCCTAAGATATCTGTTTTAGGTAATTCAGAAGCCGAAGAAAACATCGGCAATCTAAAGCATTTTTCCAAGGGAGTGGGTGTAGGCATAAAGCAACTGAAATCCTCAATACTATCGATTTTTGGTAATGAGCGACATACTAATCATATGGAGCGTTTTGTGGGTACCCCAAAAATGACGACGCCTGCTGCATTTGTTTCTAGAGGTCTTTCTATCAAAACACAAACAACTATAGAGTCTATTTTTATAAGACCTCAAAGCTATCCAAGATGGTCTCTTAAAAGTAAAGAAAGTGGGATTATACAGAATAATTTTAATATTATAGTTACTGCTATACCTGCACCTCAGGCTACTGAGCTGTTAAAAGATAACTCACTCAAGCTAACTAAAATTTCTCAGGGTGTAAAAATGTCAGGATCTTGGGCTATCATGCTCAACTTTGAAGAAAAAGTAGATTTAAAGTTTGACGCCGCCTTTGTTAATAGTGGTCCGCTAAGATGGATTGCAAGAAATAGTAGTAAGCCAGAGAGAGGTACTGCTGAAACCTGGGTTCTTCATGCAACATCGGAATGGAGTGAATCACACCTTGATATTTCTAAAGAGGAAGCTGTAAAAATTTTAGTAGAAGAATTTATACTTCTTGGAGGCTCTATTCCTGCGAAATCACAAGCTCATCTCTGGCGTTACGCAGAGGCTACGCCGCCACTAGATACAACTTTTGCTTGGGATGAAGAAAAGAATTTAGGTATTTGTGCCGACTGGCTAAATAACGGAAGAGTCGAGGGAGCATGGTTAAGTGGCAGAAGACTTGCGGAGCATATTATTGAATCTCTAAAAGACAATGATCCTCTAAGAAACTATTGGGGCCATGGCAATTAGTATCAACCCTAAAACACATTACTCTATCTCTTTCATCAAAAAAACTAATGTATTCGTCTACAAAGATCAATGTATTCCAACTATGCACACTAAGATTTTAATAATTCTGTAACGGGATACATGTTGATGAATACACTTATTTTAGAAAAAAAAGATTTTTTGAATAAAAGCGGAAATATAGTGAAGCTAGATGGACGACGCGCAAAACACATACTGGGCATAAAAAAAGTTACACTTGGTAGCTCAATAAAAGCGGGTCTGTTAAACGGAAGATTAGGCACCGCCATCGTAAAAAATATTGACTTTAATTGTGTGACACTGGAAGTGTTACTAAAAGATGAACCGTCCCCTCCTCTGCCCTTATCAATTATACTGGCACTTCCTCGCCCTAAAATGCTAAAAAGAATTTTACAGACCATAGCTTCTTTGGGAGTCAAACAGTTGTATCTGGTAAATTCCTGGAAGGTAGAAAAGAGTTATTGGCAATCACCTCAGTTGAATGAATCAAAAATTCGAGAGCAGTTATTACTTGGTTTAGAGCAAGGCTGTGAAACTTTTATGCCGGAAGTGATCATTAAACAACGCTTTAAGCCATTTTTAGAGGACGAACTTCTATCTATAGCTAAAGATACCCACGCTTTAGTAGCTCACCCAAGTAAAACTAAATTTTTTCCTGGGGAAATAAAAGAAAATACTATGCTTGCTATAGGCCCTGAGGGTGGCTTTACAGACTATGAACTTCAAAAATTTATTGAAATCGGATTTAAGCATTTATCGTTAGGAACCCGGATTCAACGAGTAGAGACAGTTATTCCTTTGCTAGTGGGTAAACTATTTTATTAATAATTTTGTATGGTTTTTATCACCATAAAATCAATTTCAAAAATATATAAAAAAGTGTACTCTTCTAATTGGAAATCTATGAGAAAAAATTTTTAAAAGGATGAAAGATAATGATTTTTTATGATTGCAATATAGCACCAAACCCAAGACGAGCCAGAATGTTTATAGCCGAAAAAGGTTTGGACATAAAAAAAATTGAAGTTGACATAGTAGGCGGTGAAAATCTCGCAGAAAGCTTTTTATCTATAAATCCAAGAGGTTTACTGCCTGTATTGGAGCTTGATGATGGAACAAAAATAGATGAAGTTATGGCGATTTGCAGGTACCTTGAAGAAATCTATCCTGAAACTCCATTACTTGGAACTAATCCGTTAGAGAAAGCCAGAGTGGTGGGCTACCAAAGAAAAATGGAGTTCGATGGCATGATCGCTATATCAGAGGCATTTCGAAATAATGCTAAAAATGAACGTTTTTCGTTCAGAAGCTTACCGGGACGAGATGGAACTTCAGCAATAGAAGGTCTTGTTGATAGAGGTCTAAATACACTCGATAATTTTTATATCTGGTTAGAGCACTATCTAACAGAAAATGAATTTGTTGCAGGTAACTCTTTTACTATGGCAGATATAACTGCTTATGTTGCCGTAGATTTTTCAAAGTGGGTTAATAGAAGAGTGCCAAAAGAAAACATTCGGACACTTGAATGGTACAAAAAAGTTTCTACTAGAAGCAGCGCTAAAGCATAAAACATAACATATAAAAAAAGAGTAGAAGAAATGAATCCTAGTAATCCAGGATCTATTCAAGATCTTAAATTAGCTATTATTGGTCTTGGTTATGTTGGGCTGCCTTTAGCAGTAGAGTTTGGGAAAAAACATTCAGTAATTGGTTTTGATATAAACAAAAAACGTATAGATGAATTAAATCGTGGGACTGATAAAACCCTGGAAGTTACTTCTGAAGACCTTAGAAGCGCAAAAAATTTATCCTTTTCTACAAATGAAACTGACCTTAAAGCCGCAAATTGTTTCATAGTTACAGTCCCGACCCCAATCGACGATCAGCAAAATCCTAATCTAGGCCCCCTACTGAGAGCTAGCGAAATAGTAGGTAAAATAATAAAAAAAGGGGGTATAGTTATATATGAATCAACGGTTTACCCTGGTGCTACCGAGGAAGAATGTGTTCCAGTTCTTGAAAAATTTTCTAGTTTAAAATTTAATAAGGATTTCTTTTGTGGGTATAGTCCTGAGCGAATTAACCCTGGAGATAAAAAACATAGCATTACCAATATTAAAAAAATAACTTCTGGTTCAACGCCAGCAATTGCGAATCTAATTGATGATCTCTATAAAAATATAATTACTGCAGGAACCCATAAAGCAAATAGCATAAGGGTCGCCGAAGCTGCAAAAGTGATAGAAAATACACAAAGAGATCTCAATATAGCCTTAATAAACGAGCTTGCTATTATTTTTAACAAGATGGATATCGATACACAAGAGGTTCTCGAAGCAGCTGGTACTAAGTGGAATTTTTTGCCTTTTCGACCAGGCATAGTTGGAGGTCATTGTATCGGAGTAGATCCATACTATCTAACCCATAAAGCTCAATCAATTGGCTATAACCCTGAGATTATTCTTGCTGGGAGAAGAATGAATGATGGTATGAGCAAATATATTTCATCTAGACTTATTGATAAAATGCGACAAAAGTTAATTAATGTTAAAGAGTCCAAGACCCTAATTATGGGACTTACATTTAAAGAAAATTGTCCAGATTTACGTAACACTAAGGTTACGGACATAATAAAAAATCTTCAGGAGTACGGGACACAAGTGGAAGTCTATGATCCATGGGTAGATAGTAATATTGCAGAAAATGAGTATAAGATAAAAATGGTTGATGAACCTGAAATCGATAGATACGACGCTATTATCATTGCTGTTGCACATGATAAATTCAAAGAGATAGGGGCAAATAGAATTGTAAGCTTTGCAACTAAGGTACATGTTATTTACGATTTAAAATATTTACTCGGAAAAGAATTTTCAAACTTAAGATTATAAATAACAAGAATAGTAGACGTACTATTGATTATTAATACTTAATGAACTTGACATACTTGTGTTTCAAATTCTATTTTTTGAGTATTCCCTAACACCTGAAACATCAAAATTACCCGCTCTTGATCTGATGTGAACACTTTAGCTGATACACCCTTAAATGGGCCATCCAATACTATTACCCGATCACCTTTCTTAAAAGGATTGAGTTCATCCTTCTGATTAAGTTGTGAGGTCTCAAACTTACGAATATCACTAATTAATTTATCGCTTGCCAATGCTGGATTTTTACCGAAATGAACTAATCTGCTCACACCACGTGTAGATCGAACTGATGACAAAGATTGCTCCTCGTAAGATTGTCTAGCAAATAAATAACGAGGAAACATAGGTGATATAACGGTTTTCCAGTCACCTGAACACCGCTTAAGTTCTTTCCATAAAGGCAAATAAATCTGAATTCCCTGGCTAATCAAGTGCTCTTTTGCTTCGACTTCCATTCTTGGTTTAGTCATTACAACCAACCAATTTGAGTCCATCATAAATATCACCTTCATTAGATTTATAAAAAAACTTCAACAAGATAACACCTTTTTTTTAAAAGAAGCAAACTAGAGGCGAAAGAAATAACTCATAAATTTACGTCGACTAATATGGCATATAGCGATTATAAGCTCAGCTCAGTGAGGTAACGCTAATATTGGCTGAGTTATGATATCTGAAAACCTATTTAACTTTTTCATAGATTTAAAAAATTATTTTTGCTTATCATTTTTATTTTCGTACATTAAAATAGCTTCATTAAAAAAATTTTCTAAATTGGAAACAAGCATGCCTCTATCGAACTCTTTTTTTATATATTCGGAGGCTTTTCTGCCTATCTCTCTTCTTTCTGATAGTTCTTTTGACATCATCTCAAGAACAGAGGATGCCAAAGCATCTGAATCACCGGCAGGTGAAGAAATTCCAGCATTTGCGTCATTTATAAGTCTTGCGCCCTCTCCATCAAGCATTCCCAGTACGGGTATGCCAGCCATCAAATAAGATTGAAGTTTTGCGGGAATCGTCAATGAAAATACTGGGGCTTTCTTTAAAGTAACAAGCAAAGCATCTGCATGTGCATAAAATGATGGCATACGATCGATTGAATAGCGTCCAAGAATCAATACTTCTCTTTCTAATTTACGTCGCTTTACCTCTAGCTGCAACCATTTATACTTGCGTCCATCACCAATAATTAACCAGCGTATATTTTTTTTATATTTAAGTATTTCTGCAGCATCGAGAATTGCTGGCATGTCCTGAGATTCTCCAATATTTCCAGCAAAAACTATATCGAAAGAATTTTTTTTGATAGGAATTTCAGGCGCCTTAATAGACTCAGTGTCGAATAAATCTTCAGCCCAGCTAGGATAGTAACGTATTTTAGATTTATCTTTACAATAGAGGGCGATTCGTGAAACGAAAGATTGCGACTGCCCTAAAACCAAAGTGCAGTGTTTATAGATAAATCTTACTAGAAAACCAACCAATTTTAGAATTTTTTTTGAGCGAACAGCACCGACCGCAGATAAGGATTCAGGCCAAAGATCAAGCACCCAAAAAATAACAGGGATTCTTTTTATTCGAGCTAAAAAAATAGCTGGCAATGCAACTATTATCGGAGAAGGTCCATAAACAAAGACTAAATCGAATGATTTTCTTCGTAAACTCCAAGCACCGCAAAATATTGCACTAATTGAAAAACTCAAATAATTTAAACCTAGCCGAAAAAAACCTGATGATCTTGCTATCATTGGAACTCGAATAACTTCAGCGCCACAATATTTTCGAAATTTTTCTGGCTGATCACAAAATTCTGGGAAAATTTTCCCAGATGGATAATTAGGCTTTCCTGTCAAAACTATTAATTCGTGGCCGCGACTCTTAAGCTCTAGAACTAGATCGTTTATTCTGAAATTTTCAGGCCAGAAATATTGAGTAACGATCAGTATTCGCATTTCTTAATATTTCTTCCATACTACTCGATTAACATAATCTGTATAACTATGAATTATACGCACAATTTTTTCACTTACATTTGACATAGTATATTCATCTACGGGCTCCAAACACCTGTCTTTTCCGCGTGGCTGATGTTCCAGTATAAAAAGCGCCTGTCTTACTCTGTCTAACTCTAAACCAACCATCATAACAGAGGCCTCTTCCATTCCTTCTGGCCTCTCATGAGCTTCTCGAATATTTAATGCAGGGAAATTTAAAATTGAAGACTCTTCAGTAATTGTTCCGCTATCTGATAGGACTACCTTAGCGTTCATTTGCAGATGAATATAATCATGGAAACCCATTGGTTCTTCAAATTTAATCAATGAGTTAAATTCAATGCTATTATTATCTATTTTTTTCCTAGTTCTCGGGTGCGTTGATACAATGATAGGCAAGCCGTGGTCTTTTGCAACAGAATTCAAAATTACTACCAGCTTATTAAACGACCGTTCAGAATCTATGTTCTCTTCACGATGCAAGCTAACTGCAAAATAATTACCTTCAGTTAATTGTAATCGTGAGAGCACAGTAGACGATTTGATTTTCTGCATATTATGGTTTAATACTTCATACATCGGGCTCCCAACCTTAATAACACAATCGGGAGAGAGGCCTTCATTCAATAAATATTCTCTGGCAATATTACTATAGGTCAAATTAATATCAGAGGTATGATCCACTATTCGACGATTAGTTTCTTCGGGGACTCGCAGATCAAAGCAACGGTTTCCGGCCTCCATATGAAAAATCGGAATCTTTCTTCGCTTGGCAGCGATGACTGATAAAGAACTATTTGTATCTCCCAGCACCAACATAGCATCTGGTTGTGTTTTCTCTAGAACTATATCGATCTTAGTGATTATATTTCCGATTGTATTGGCGACTCCAATAGTATTTTCGGTACTATTCAAAAAATGATCGGGTTTGCGTATACCAAGGTCATCAAAAAATATCTGATTTAAGCTAAAATCGTAGTTCTGGCCAGTGTGCACCAATATATGTTCACAATACTTATCAAGTACTGGAATTATGCGAGACAAACGAATGATTTCTGGACGAGTACCAACAACAGTAATAACTTTAATTTTTTTCATATTTAACCTCGCTTGATATAGTATCGGGTTTATTACTATCGTAAATTTCGCTTGCCCAAAGCATAACAACCATTAACTCTTTACCGATATTTGTAACCTCATGGGTCCATCCCGGAGCTGTCTCCACAATTTGTGGTTTTTCTCCTGAACAGACCAACTCATAAGTATGGTCAGTATGAATATTATAAAAATTGAAACGTGCATTGCCACTGATTACAAGAAACTTCTCAGTTTTAGTATGATGATAGTGCCCTCCACGAGTTACTCCTGGGTAAGCAGTAAAATATGCAAATTGTCCAGAATTTTTAGTTTTTAACATCTCAACAAATACACCACGCTCATCGCTATATTTTGATATATCATAAGAAAATCTGTGTGTTGGCAAATAACTAACATAAGTAGCGTAAAGTGCTCTAGTTAAACCCTCTCCAACAGGCTCAGAAACAAGCTCGACGCGCGAATTTTCGAAAGCACGAATTTGGGCCTCTAGTTCCTTCAAAGTAATAGAGTATTGGGGCTTTACGTCGGGCCAAAATAGTCCTGATGTAACACCTTTGAGTGTCAAAATAAAACTGGCAATTAGATCATCTATGTAGACTAATGGTAATTTTGAGGTATGATTAACGTCTATCTCAACAGGTTGTTCGTTGGCTATATTGTGACAAAAAGTAGCTACTACTGAATTATAGTTAGGGCGACACCACTTACCAAAAATACCAGGAAGCCTATAAATAAAAGTTGGATTTCCCGTATCCTCGTATAAATTTTTTACTAATTGTTCAGCTTTATATTTACTAGTACCATAAGGGTTATCTAGTTCGGCTTGAACTGAGGAAGAAAAAATAAGTGGGATATGCTTATCTGTGCTTCGTATGATCTGACATATAGTTTCTGTTAAACCAACATTTACAAGATCAAACTGACATTGATTCTGAGGACGATTTTCTCCAGCCAGATGCACTATAGCATCCATATTAGGAATTAATTTTTTTAGTCTCTCAATTGGGTCTCCGCGGACAAACTCAAATACATCGTAAACCTCAAGCTCATCAAGGCAAACTTTAAGATTCTTTCCAATAAATCCAGACGACCCTGTTATCAAAACACGCATATATTTCTCGGTTAATCAGTATTCTGGCTCAGCGCGACCATTCTGCTTAACAACCCGAATAAACTTGAGCTCCATAAGTAATTCTTGCATAGTATTTACATCTAATTGACTTGAGTTATGAGAATTATATTCCATTGCAGTGCTTATTTTTATTTCCCCCTGATCCATAAATTTATTATAACTAAGATCACGTTTATCCGATGGAATGCGAAAATATTCTCCTAGATCTTCTGCAGCAACTGTTTCTTCTCTGCTCAGAAGAACCTCATAGAGTTTCTCTCCATGTCGAGTTCCGATAATTTTAATATCGTGATTTGGAGTACCCATGATGCGGAGAAGTGCTTCTGTTAAGATACTAATAGAAGAAGATGGGGACTTTTGTACAAACATATCTCCTGATTTACCCCTCTCAAAAGCAAAAAGAACTAAACCTACGGCATCGTCAAGGGTCATCATAAATCTTGTCATATTTGGATCGGTAAGAGTAATAGGCTGACCATTTGTAATTTGATTCACAAACAAGGGGATTACAGAACCACGAGAGGCCATTATATTGCCATATCTTGTTACACAAATAGTTGTAGAGCCACTATTGCGTGATTTTGCAACAGCCACCTTTTCCATCATTGCTTTTGAAATGCCCATAGCGTTGATAGGGTAAACAGCCTTGTCTGTACTCAAACAAATAACTTTCTTAACGCTGCATGCGATGGCTGCTTCAAGAACATTTTCTGTTCCTGTAATATTTGTTTTTACTGCTTCTAATGGAAAAAATTCACATGAAGGCACTTGCTTTAAGGCTGCGGCATGAAACACGTAATCAGCACCTCGTGTAACGTTAAGAACAGACTGATAGTCACGAACATCACCAATAAAAAAGGTAATCTTGGGGTTATTATAGCGCTTTCGCATATCATCTTGTTTTTTCTCATCGCGACTAAATATTCGGATTTCTCGTATATCGGATTTCAATACAACTTGAAGCACAGCATTTCCGAAGGAGCCGGTTCCACCAGTAATAAGTAACACGCTATTATCAAACATTTTAGAGCCTTCTATGTAGGTAAAATCATTAATTTTTCATACAAATTCTATCAACTTCAGATGAGAGTAAACTGACTCCATGTTCTAATGTAAAATTTGAGCGCGCCAAGAGTAAACCATTTTTTGAAATTCTTTCACGAGCAGACTGATCAAGTAGCAAAGTTTTCATAGCATCAGCAAGCTCTGACGGATTTTTTGGGCTAACCAACAAAGCATCTTGACCGCTCACTACATAATCTTCGATCATCCCTACTTTGGTGAGAACGCAAGCCAATCCAGCGCTCATGGCTTCGATCATTGAATTAGGCAATCCTTCACTCCACGAGGGTAGCACAAAGATTTCGCAGGTTTCAAGCAATGCAGCCTTTGTTTTTTGGTCTACCCACCCCGTAAAAGTAACGTAGCTTTCAAGTCCATGTAGCTCAACAAAACTAGAGGCAGTGGTTGATGCTCTGCCTTTTCCACTAAAAGTTATATGGAATTTAGTTTGGGTATCACGCAAAATAAGGATAGCTTCTAGTAAATCTATTACGCCTTTAAAATCTTCCATCCATCCAAGATACAAAATTTCGGGACAATCACTATATTTAAGATATTTTCTTGTATATCCGATATGGAGATGTTCCTCTGAAGCCGTCCAATTTGGAATTATAGGAGAAGTTGATTTCTTAAAACCCAGCTCTTCTATTGCAAATTTTTGAAACGACACTCCCTGACATAAAAATATATCTGATTTGCCAATAGTCAGCTTTATATATAATGCAAACCATTTGTTTGACAAATATTCCTGTATTAGGGCACCAGCACGAGGGAATACCATTACTGGGACTCTAAATAAACGAGAACAGCTCACCATTACACCTTTCTCTAGAGCACTCGTACCTGCTCCTAAGAAAATTATAGTCACATCGGGTCTCGTAAAAACCAAGTGTATGTTGAAAAATATGAGTCTTTTTATGGCAAACAAAAGCCTTATTAAAAAATGTGGGGAGGGATTTGATATTTGTGTTGTATCTAGTGTTCTAACTGTATATGACTCAAAGAATAAAGATTCAAGAAGTTTAACACACGCTGTCACTTGCCCACCATATGATTTTTTAGTTGGAGGAGGAAAGCCACCAACTATGAATACTTTTGCTTTTTTTGGTGCAGTGATCATATATTTATTAATATACTTTTATTCATTTTGCATTAGTTTCTATTTGGCTGTATTTATATACTTTGATGATATTGCTGAAAGATCCAGGCATTTCAAAGAACACATTAGACCAAGATCATCAAGAACATTACCCCATTTAGGGTTATTATAAATAAGTGTAAAATGTTTTTGTTGTGCGATTATCAGCAAAACTGTTTTTTTCAAAGTTTTTAGATCGAATGGATTGTAAAGGTAAAAAAAATTATACGACCCGTATTGCGAAAATTCACAAGCATTTAAACAAAATATTTGAGTTTTTTTTAGATTTAATTTCTTAATATTATTATTAGTAATATTAACTAGCTCTTTGGAGATCTCGACTCCATCGATACGTTCAAAAGGAAATGTATAAAAAGTATTAATAGCACCGCCTTTGCCGCTTCCAATATCAAGAATACGATCTGTATCTTTTATATTCAGTCTTGAAATTACAGTCTTAAGCTCACGACCACCAGATGAGGACCCATGAAAAACTTTTTTTGGATCTAGCCCAAGTTCACTAACAGGAGTTATTTTACTGAACTCAATACCTCTTAGTTTTTCTAGAACTAACTTTATTCGATGGATTATCCTATGCTTAAGCACTTTAATTTCTACCCAATATTTTGCTCAACAATAAGAGTACTTTTCCCAAAAAAGTATTAGCAACAACAAAATTATTACTTATAGACATATCTTTTGTAAATCCTAATTTGAATTTGTTTATTCCCTCTCGGCTTTGATCATTAAGGGCCACTCCACCTAAATCATACACAAGAAATCCCTTTTCTTTTGCTAAAACTATATCTTCAAAATGTAACATTTTATTTGCTCTTACAATCAACTTTGCATCATCTTTATTTTCACTAAGTAGTGAGGCGCTATATAACAAGCGTAGTTTTTTTGTATTTTTTAGGTAAAGGTGCCACACGATGTACTTATCTTCATGTTTTGCATAAGAAATGATGATATTTTTCTTTAATTTTTCGAGCATCAAATAATCAGCATCTGGAATAGATTTTTTGGTGGAAAAGAAACTATAAAAATCCTTGAAATCTGATATCAAATCATCGCGGACATCAAGATGGAAATTAGTATCAATTTTATAATTCTTACTAGCGTCTTTGATTTCATTGCGTAGAGACTTACGAAAATTTGCTTCAATTTCTGAAATATTCTTTCTTAAGTCTATTATGGGCGATGTAAATTTAACATTGAATAGACTCTCTTCAGTGCATTGATAGTAACGAGTAATATCTGCATTTGATTTGATAATTCTTTCTGCAAAATATATATATTCAATGTCTAAAAAAAACTTTTTACATCTATATCTAATCATTTTTTTTCTTTTTTTTGCCTTACTGAGGTTATCTTTGAACAGCTGTTATCTATATTTACTAATAAGTTCTCTCAATCTCCAGTAGCTCCAGAACATGTGTCTATAAAAGATTGAACATAAACCTAAAAACTTTTTTTCTTGTAATGCATCAGGGATTGAAATCATATTTTCTGAAAAATATTGACTACAAAGAATCTGCTCAAGAGAGCTAATCTCCTCAAAGGACATAGAGTTAGGGTGAAGGCATACTGTCCATACTCCAAAAGGTCTCCATTTTGGCCACCATAATTGTTGGGGTATAAACACCAGATCTTCATACGAATATGGATAACAAGCAATACTGTCACTAACTACTCGAATAGGGGTGGTTTTTTTTAGGGCTTTTAAAGTATTTTTATCGAATGAATGGCTCGGCGCAATCCAGGCTGTGGGCTTGATGTCGTGACTAATAAATTCAGCGTACCCTTTTGCAATCAAATCAGCTTGTTGCTTAAAATCAAGGCCAGCAAATTCCGATCTATTATGGAACGGTAAGACAAGCTGTTCTTTTTTTATATCATGGTGAGTATGCTGATACCCATGCTGAGCTATAGTCCAACCATTTTTTTCCCAATTTTTTACTTTTTTCCAAAAATTTGTATTTTTTTTATTAAAATATAAACCGGTGTCATTATTACATGGAATAACTGCAACTATTGGCTTGATTTTAAGACCTTCTAATAGGTTTTCTATCGCCGACCATTTAGCCTCATCTTGTGTGTCACATGCATCATCAAGTCGTATTAAATACTTTGCTTTGCTTGTATTCATTTTTTTTCAAGTAGCCTGATATTGATTTGGTTATAACTAATTTTTAGTTTAAATGCTTACTTCATTTTTAAGCTATATTGTTCGTTCTATCTGGAAAACATACAGAGTGGTATGATTCGCAGGCAACATCAATAGAGAATTCTTTAGCTCTATCAAGATAGGCCTCATGATCTTTATCCAGCTCTTCAATGATACTTTTAGCAAGCTCTTGAGGATTATCGACCTCAATAAGCCTTCCCCATCTTCCGTTCTCTAAAATCTCACTTGGTCCGTGTAAACAGTTCGTGCTAATAATTGGAGTTTCACATGCCAAAGCTTCGACAAGAACATTTCCAAAACCTTCCCGTCTTGATGATAAAACAAATAAACTAGAATTACGCATGTAGGCAAGCGGGTTATCTACATGCCCAGGTAAAGATACATCGTTATCAAGATTTAAATAAGAAATTTTAATTTCAAGCTCACGACGACAATCACCCTCACCCAATATAATTAATCGAGCGCTCCTATTCTCTCTTACTCTATAAAATGCATCTATGAGGGTATCAAAACCTTTGGCCTTACAGAGCCTACCCACTGCTAAAATTATTGGTATATTTTTATTAGAAAACCAAGGGTGATGAACTGGTGAGCGAGATAGCTTGATGATATTTTTTGAATAAACTGGATTATATATAACGCAGATATCATTAATGTCTATTTTAAGATATTCACTTAATGATTTCCCAGATCCTTTAGAAACTGCAATTATGACTGAAGCTTTTTTGTAAAGAATTTTCATTAAAAACTTAATAATGAATTCACTGACTGTTGGGTGTATTTTTGAATACTCTTTGACTGACGTACAGACATTACTGACTTCCGTAACAACCACTCTTATTTTAGAAAAACTAATCAACGAAGCAAAAATTGTTACTATATTAACAAGCGTAGTAGCTGATAATATCACCGATGGTTTCCTTGATCTTAGGTAATTAACAAGCTTGGGGATAGAGGTAAGAAGCCTATTTGAGTTCAGAGAAACTAAATTTACATCAGGAGAAATTCTATCTAACATCGCCCCTTGCTTTCTCAGTAACACTAGATCAACTATTATACCCTTAGTAACTAGCCAGTTTGCAATATTGATTATGACTGCTTCAGCACCACCCACATCAAGTGTAGGAATAAATAAACAGATGTGTTTCTTTTTATCTATCATAAACATCGTCATCTAAATTATTAATATTTTTTAGAGTAACTGACCAATAGGCAATAATGAAAGCTAGACCAATCCACCAATCTTTAAACAAATATGAGTGCTCCATCATTGCACTAACACCAAGTGGTACGGCGAGACAGCAAGTTATCAGCGCAGCATCCGTTTGAAGCAATTTCATCTGAGATTTTTTGATGCGATATATCACAAGAAAAAATGGAAGCATTAATACCAAAAAACCGCTTATACCACTGAAAATGAGGACACTAATTATTAAATTTGACGGGTCAGCTACGCCATATTTTAATCTTATGCATTCATAATTGTGATATCCTACACCAAAAATCATATTGTCATCTAATACCTCATTTGCGAACTCCCAAGACTGTCGCCTGCCCCCTAAATGGAATGTTGCTGAAGAAGTTTCTGAGAGCTTTTTCTCACTTGTGAATTTATATTTACAAGTCCTTATGGGGTCATCCCCTTCGACCTTTAGATCTGCATGTGGTAAAAATGTTACTGTTTTTTGAGATTCTTTGTTATCCATAAGTCTTGACCTCAAAACTGTATCGTTTAGCAGGACAGTCGCCATAAACATCAAGAGAGTGAGAGAAATTAAGAACACCTTCAGTCTGCTTCTTTTTTTATATAACGAAATTAAAGTCCAAAATATAAACAGAAGGATTAAACCTAATGCAGCGGTTCTAGACGCTATATCTACTATAGAGACACTCATTAAACAGATACTCAAAAACAAAAAAATTATTTTCTTATTTGAATTATTTTTGATATAACGGTCAATCATGAAGAAGGCCGCACCTATACCAGTTAAAATATTCAAAGAAACCTCGTTGGGTGTCCTATTCAAAACTATTTGACCATAATCAATGGTCATATCTCCAGTGAATCCATTTATAAAAAAATCATCCGAAAGTAAACATAAAAAAGAAGCAACACTACAAACAACAATAAATGTCACTAACAGCTTTTCGGCAAATTTAAAACCTGATCGCTCAATTTCAATTAAAATAAGGTAAATTATCAACAAATTTAAAATTATTATCATATGCTTTTGACTGATACCCCACTCATGCATAAGCAAATCAATTGAAAATATAAAGGCAACAATGAGTGCGGGCCAAAAAGTGGTATTGGTAACTTTTCTCTCAATGAGAGTGCGGATCAAAAAAACTAGCATCATTAGAAGAGAGGTAACAAAAGATATACTCTGATGATGGGTGTAATTTAAGCTGATAAAATCACTGAATTTATACTGAAAAGGAATGGTACACACATAAAATAATACAATAAGCTGAAGAACTAAGGTAATTCCAGAACTTTTCTTGTATGAGTTCTTATTATTAATAAAATTCTCCATGTAAGAAATCAATTTTCACGAATACCGAACCAAAAAGTTTTGTATATATTGAAAGGGAAGATCTATCACCAATTAATTTTTTTTGGTGAAAAAGCATTTCTCCCTCAATTATAACTGCATTACTACAAACAATTGATTGAGAAAAACCTAGATCAACTAAATATGATTCAAATTCTTTAAGAGTATCTGTATTTGCGCCGTAACCAGGATGAAGCTTTAGAGCAAATGGTTCCTCTATACCCAAGGTTAGCTTAATTAGTGATTTTTTCCATTCACTTTTAGGTAGCCTAGCAGGTGAGGGCATTAATAAAATGGTCTCATACTTTTTTAGTATTGGCTGGTAGACCTTTTTGAAATGATCAAAAGATTTGAGTACATATTTTTTTTCTACAGGTACAGTTGGAAATGATTTATTTGTAACGCCAACCCACAACAAACCGTCATCCCTATAGTAATCTTCATAAGATGAAAGGCTATTTTTTTGTTTTGGTTTCCAAGAATAGTCAGAAGTCGATGGATATAAGGAATACTTTGGGCAATATGACATCTCCCCCTCTTCAATATATATATGCCCTTTGCAATATCTCGAAGCTATTACCTGTAGGGCTATCTCATCAAGCCATGTTGTATAAAAAATGAAAGTTTTTTTATTGGATTCAATGGCTCTCCTTATAACGGCTTTATAAGATAAAGCGCTTATTAAGCGGTCTCCTATCTTCTCCAGAAAACCCCTTTTACAGTCTAAAAATTTCATTCCCTTAAATATGCTTAACGCAGAGACATCCCTCACAAATAATATTCTTATGTCATTAAAGTTAATATTATTTTCTTTTATATATTCATATACAACAATTGCATTTATTTGATTGGTTACAGCAAAAATATGGAGTTGATTTTTATCTTTATAAGTTTTATTGATCATAATTTTTTAGTGGGCTTTCTGTTAAAAATTCTTAAAATTAAACTTCATCATTATCAGCTGAAGCGATTAATTTTAACTGGAAACTGTCTTCAATAGACATTTCTATAGACGAAATCTTTTCACCAAACAAATCATGTTCTTTTAATACATCCCACCATGTCGCTAAAATTGAGCCATTAAAGCTAAACAAGCGTTCACGATCATATGTTAAATCTTCAAACCGACCAGGATTGAGAAGCTTCAAACCAGCTATTCCATATATAAACATTGGTTCACGCTCCTCTTGTACTGATACTACCGTGTCACTTTCAGTAATACGAAGGACATTTATAGCTTTATTAATGTGATCTGTAGTTCTATTAATAGCGTGTAAGCTCAAAAAAGCTACAGCATCTGGATAAACTCCTACTTCTTTTTTATAGCTCTCGCCAGCTGAGATCATAAGATTTCTTAAAGGAATATTTCTGTCAGGGGAATCAACTTTATCACGTAAGACTCTGATGTGAGGAGGTACATCCCCTTTTTTTTCTAATGCTTCAGCGTAATCTAAAACCTCTTGGCTTTCGGACGAAACAATAGTGGCACTGATCTTATCAGAGGCTACTGCTTTTGAAATTGCTCTGGCTAATAAAGAGACACCATTATGCAATTTGTACGGAACACCCTCAAACCCAGGGTAAGACTCACGAACTGGAATTATAGCTATAATAGTTGGTTTATAATCTCCTTCTAAGCTAGAACTTATCCGATCAAATATTCGTGAACGCGCTTCAAGCAAGCGATTTGAATCTCTACTAATAGAAGAGCTATGCTGGCGGTAATAAAACAAAGGAATGTCAAGATTTATAGCACCTACTCTTTGGTAAAGTTTATACCAAAGCTCCCAGCCATCTTGTGCATTTATATCCTCTGAATAGCCACCAACTGCTTTTAAAGACCGAGTCCTGAACATTGTACAGGCGCCGTGGGGCGGTAAATGACCTCCAATATCTTCATTTTTAATTTTCCATCTTCGTTCTATGCCGAGAGTTTTTCCTTCAGGATCAGTATAAAAATAATTTCCATAAACCAAACCTACGTTCGGAGTAGCCTCCAGCTTTGTTACCATTAACAATAAAGCACACTCATCAAACCAGTCATCTGCATCCAAACGCACCAGATATTTTCCATTTGCTATATCTAATATATTATTGGCAATTTTTTGGAGCCCCACACTCTTTTTATTTTGTACAAAAGTAATTTTTTCGGGAAAACGGCTACAGAGCTCGCGAGAAATAACTGCAGTGTCGTCTGTAGATGCCTCATCAATGATTATTAGCTCCCAATTTGTATAGAGCTGTGTAAAAACACTCTCGACGGACTGCTTCAAGAAACGTCCATAATTTGCACAAGGTATATATATGGTAACGAGGGGGTTTGAATTCATAATAGACTCTTATCAAAAAGTAAACTCAATAATCAATACCAGGCTTAAGCGCACTTAAAGGCTCGATATCTCGTAGAGCTTCAGCTCCAACTAAAGATTTATAATCTCGAGCGTCAATACCATGAGCTGGGCGCAAAAAAATTAAATCTTTATCTTGTATTATTTCGCCTTTTTTTACTTTGTGACACAAATAAACACCCCGTCGGAATGATATTTCATGCCCACTATTAATTTCGCTGGGTTGTGGCAACTTAATGCCGCTACCTTGAAAAATTTTCAAATTTTTAATTTTTTCTTTTAAAGAAACAACTTCTTTTTTGTCTAATGAAACCTCATGATCTCTAAACGATTTTCCATCGCGAGTGTCTGTAAAATGGAACTCTAGGGCATCAGCACCCATTATAGCCGCGACCAACAGAGCATCTGTGCCAGTTGTATGATCTGAATAGCCTACGGATAAACCAGTTTCACGTTTGAAAAGATCCATGACTTTTAGATTAGCATCTTGATCGGGTATAGGGTACATGGATGTGCATTGTAAAATACACAACATATTAGGGTCAGTATATTCTTGGTTAGTCCGCTGCAAGAATTTTATAGTCTGCAAAACTTCTTCCATAGAGGATAAACCAGTTGAGATCAAAATAGGTTTACCTCGCTTCGCAAATTCCTCTAAAATTGGCCAAGCAGTCATATCTCCTGAGCCTATTTTATAATACTCTAGGTAAGGATCGATCCAATCCAGCATTTTCAAATCCCACACTGATGCTAAATATTTAATGTTTGCATCAAGGCACATCTTTGCTAGAAAAATATGCTGCTCTTGTGACAACTCAAATTTTTTAAAATGATCAACTCGTTCAGGGCTTTCTTTACTGCTTACTAAAGCATCTCCATGATATAGCTGAAACTTTATACAATCAGCTCCACTTGCAATTGCAAGCTCAGTCATATTTTTTGCGACTTCAAAATCACCTTCATGGTTACCTCCTATTTCTGCGATCATTAAAGGTCCAACTGATCCATGCCAAGGAGAAGTTTTAAACTTGGATTGAATGCGCTCATAAACATTTTTTTGGGTGATATCTGTAGAAGGCTTACATGAAGCTAAAAATATTTGACCAAGCCTATCTATATGAGACTGTATCTCTAAGTTCAAATTTGGTTGAAATGTTACCTTCTGATGTATATTTTCATATAAATAACGTCGGCCAATCTCCTTGTTTTTGCTCAACCAGAGGAAAACTTGGTCAAATCTCTGAGGATACTTAATATTATTCTTAATCGAATGATAAAAATCAGTTCTTATAATTTGAATACCTGTATCCTGCATCAAGTTAGTATTTGGCTCACATCTTATATAGTCAAAGCAATTTGTCTCAGCTACTGTCATCATAGATTTCAGCTTTTCTGTATCAATCAAAAGATCACCACCATCAAGCCTAATAACAAAATTCCAATTATATATTTTTAGGCTGCAGGTTAACTCATCATCATTATCAACCCGAATACATTTAACTCCAGAGCGAGCGCAATATTTAGCTATTATGTCATCTTCTGGATCTTCAGAGACAGCAACTACAATAATAGAATTTGCAGCCACTTTAGAGATTCTAGCTAACGTATAACTTAAGATCGGGCGGCCATTTATCTGACGAAGCATGCTGGCTGTCTTGTTAGATTTACTATAACTTGCTATCACGATACCAATAGTCAGATCATTTCTCCTTTAGCCTAATGTACCTACAAGAATATTATTCATACTAATACTTGTCTATTTTTTGGACTTACTGATAAGCCAAGAACCCAATAACAGATGATGTAGCCCACAGCGATTAAAGGTATCGATAGCTTGTTCAGGGGTACCCACAATAGGTTCGCCATGAATATTAAAAGAAGTATTAAGCACAGCACCGACGCCTGTTTTCTCTTCAAAAGCCTTAATAAGTTCATGGTAGCCTGGGTTTTCGTTTTGATGGACAATTTGTGGACGAGCTGACCGGTCAAAAGGATGGAGGCCAGCGGGCATATGCTCTTTAGCTAGAGATGTTGAATCAAAACCAATTGCCATGAACCTGCCATCAATATTTTTAGGATTAATCATATAATCCATTTCTCTTTCAGCCAAGATACTTGGTGCAAACGGCATCCAAAAATCTCGCATTTTCACCAGTTTATTAATATGGTGAATCACATCAGATCTTCTTGGATCAGCTATTATTGATCGATTTCCAAGGGAGCGAGCACCAAATTCTGCTTTATCCGCTGCGAAGCGAGCTATGACATCGCCTTTTGCAAGAAGTGCAGCCACATCCTCAGGTTTAACTTTACTAACAATCCAATCCTTTGTGTCAGCTTTCTCAATAGATTTTTCAATAGATGCGTCGTCATAAGAAGCACCAAAATAAGCATCAGGAATTGACTCTATTTTGTTGATATCCATACCCTGTTTTATTGCTTCGGCATAAGCGGCGCCAATCGAAATTGATTCGTCACCAGGTCCAGGTGGTATAAATACCTGATTAACCTCATCCATTTCCCATATAGATTTATTGGCTTTAATGTTCTGAGCGACACCCCCCGACATTACTATATTGCCAATACCTGTGAGTTCCACACCATTTCCGATCCATTCCGTTAGCAACTCTTCAGTACGTCTTTGTATAGCATATGCAATCGAATCAAACCGTTGACCCTCAAGTCTTTCTTTGAAGTAAAAAAAGTGATCTTTTACTTCATTTTTATACTTAAATCCTAAACCATCAACTTGGAGTGTATCGGCATAAACTTTGTAAGCTTCCTGAGCATAGTCACCAATATTGTATGCAGCGAGTCCCATTAATTTGTACTCGTGATCAGTGGGTCGCATACCCAACAACAAAGTTGTATAGCGAAACATTCTTCCAATATTGCAATTAGAAGATCTAGAAAGAAATTCAAGAGGTTTGCCTGGTTGACCTACAGATACAGTTCCATTTAGGCCGTCACCACCACCATCCATTGTATAAACTAAAACTGGGGTATCTTTACGATAAGGGCTAGCAATATATCCATAATAAGCATGGCAGTCATGATGGTTATGAACAGATACGATATCTTTATGGACACCCAATGTTTCTGTTAAATGTTTAACTCTTGCCTTCCACATACCTTTATGGTCTTTTTCATTGGAAATTAATGACTCGTCATAAGGAAATTTTTCGGGATCAATATGCTCAGCAAAAAGCTTTGTATAACTTGGGTCTTTACCTTCATATAACTTTGGGTACCAGTATTCTTTTTGTTCTTTCCAATAATCTTTAATACTAAAATTAGCATTTCGTAGTGTGTAATAATAAGCTGGCGGTAATGTTTTGGTAGACATTGCGATATGATCGACGTCTTTAATGTTAATTTCTGCGATCTTTAAAACCGCTTGAATTGCTTGACCTGGGAATCCATATTCGTGTTTTTTTCGTGTTAGGCGTTCTTCAGCAATGGCAGCAACTAGCTTTCCATTGACTAGGAGGGCTGCACTAGCATTATGTCCATCATGGACACCCAAAATAATCATCGTTTTCTCCTAATATAAACTCTTGACCTATGAACAAGAATATTTGAATTAAAGTGAATTGTTAAACTGTAAATTTGATATTTTCATTATCCCAGCTGGTCGCTAATGAAACGATTTCTGGCATAAAATTTTCACTTGATTCTTTACTTTTTATGAGCGAGGCAATCGATTTTACTCTTCTAAGGTCAACATTGTCATCAACGACCAAACGTATATCTGATCCAGATGTAATATATGGTGGAGGTTTAATACGCTTAATATTGAATAAGTTCTCATTTTCGTAAAAGAAAGAAGTTAGATGTTCTTTATTATAAGCACTGAATCTTGATATATTATTTCGTAAGGTAGCAACTGTTATAAGCTCTGCAGTCAAACCTGGGGGCAAAGGTTTTTGATTGGTGGTTGTTACTAAATCATAATTATTGCCATTAGCTAATTTTATTAATTGACTATCAAGCTCTGGGTCAAAAAAAGGCCTATCTCCGCATATTCGGGCAAATTTTAATAATTTAAAATGATCGCAAGCATCTAGGGCTCTTTTAGAGGGATTTTCAAGACTACCCCTAAATAAATCGACACCGTTGCTGTCACAAAATCTTGCAATTTGATCATCGTCATTTTCTGTGGATGTTGCTACAATTATTTTATCGATGCCTTTAATTAGTTTAGCCCTATCAATAACTCTTCCAAGCAAACATCTTCCTTCTATATCAATCAAGGCTTTACCAGGTAATCTTTTTGATGAAAATCTAGAGAAAATTAACGCACCAACAGACATTTTTTAGCTCTTACTAGAATTTAATTTAATAAAAAAACTTTTTAGTAGATGTAAAACACCATCAAATTCTACTTGATTAAATTGCTGATAATTTAAGTACTTTTTATGTGTATTCACACAGCTAGGATTTTGAAAGCCAATAACTGTTTTTAGCCTCTTTTGACCCAATAAGAAGCTCAAGATATCATCAGGACTCGAAACTGGTTTTTTAAGAAAATCGCTTAAACTAAACTCATTATTCCAGGAAATGATATTTGGACAACCCTCGAACCATGAATGCCCGAAAATAACTGATTTTTTACCGATGATTGCAGCCTCTAAAGCCAATGTTCCCGATATAGTTGAAACAAATTCTGCCCCCCTTATAAGCTTGTGAGAACTTTCTTCATAGGATGCTATCTGAATGCCTGATAAATTTTTTATCAAATCATAGAACAAAGGGCTTCTGCCTCTAGACCCCCTATCATAAATATAGAATTGCGAAGGATGCTCCTTAACTATAATACCTATATCATTTGGAAGAAGATCTCTAAGCGCTAAAATTGCAAGAGTCTGATCATGAAATTCTCCACCATCAGGATTAGTAGTTCTTTCTGGTTCAAAATGTAATCCAAAATAAACATATTTTTTTGTGAAATCTAAACTATCTTTCTGTCTATGAAGCTCTTTTTTTAAATTCTTCTTTCTCAGTCTTTTTATTTTAGATCTTGTAAAAAATCCAAGGCGGTACGGGTTAATCTGATAATAATTATTACTTATTATCTTTCTTGATTGAAACAATGCCTCTTTTAGTAAGCTAATCCAGCCTCCCTTAAAAAAGTTAATAAAAGAGAATGTAATCGATAACCTCGCACGCTGTTGCTTCATGGTATCAAGTTCATAATTTTTATCGTTTTTTGTCTTTCGAACGCTCTCGATATAATTTTTTATACTATCCTCTATTTTCATGGATATCTCATCATCAGTTTTTATGGCAACATCCAATCTTTCTTCAGTTTTTTGATTATGCAAATATAGCAAAGGAACTATCATCCACGTATTAAATTTTACAGTCTCAATGTCTAAATACAGGCATATTTCAAGAACCAAATACTGAGCGTGTGAATGTGCATGTTCCGCCATAACAAGTGCGTCTGGCTTTGATGCGTCTATTTTCTTTAAAAAAGTTATAGCTAACTTATTAAATATAACCTCTCTATCTTGTCTTGCAAACGATCCATAAAGGTCCAATCTATCCATCATTTTTAAACATCTATCTTTAGCTCTTAAATAATTTGGTGAACTAAAAAAACCAATATTTTCACCGCAGTATTCTATTTTTTGGATAGTTTGCTGATAATGAACAAAATCGTTCATACGTAAGACATGATTCCCAAAAAAAAATTTAGCTTCTTCGAAATGTATATCATCACCTAGCCATAGAACAGGTCTAGCAATATTATTTTCAAATAAATGGATAGCTACTTTTAACCAAACATCATTTCCGGTCATCATAAAACAATATTTTTTCATCGGACAATCAAACTTTTTAGGTTCTCTATGACTTTATCTTGATCTGCATTAGTTAGAGAATAGTATAAAGGTATCGATAGGGCCTCTTCATAATAATTTAACGCATTGGGGTAGTCGTCAGAATTATAACCCTGTTCCTTATAATAAGGATGAGAGGTCACTGGAATGTAATGAACCTGAGTTACAATATTTATTTTATGTAACTCTGTCATTAACTTTGCTCTTGAGATTTGCTTACTGTTATTAAAGTTAACCCTAATAACATATAAATGATTTGAGCTTTGATCCCGAAATTGAGGTTGAATTGGACTTATGGGTTCAAAATTTGAAAATGCTCTGTCATATCTTTTTGCTAGCTCACTTCTTCTTTTGATGAAAGCTGGAAGTTTTTTTAATTGGGAGTTAGCTAACGCACATTGAATGTCTGTAATTCTATAATTATATCCAAGCTCTTGCATCTCCATATACCAGGGGTTTTTGATATCTCCTGTATGAGCAGCACCATTATAAAGTAAATCATCATCTGATTTATTGATTCCATGACTTCTTAGTCTAATTAATCTTCGATAAATATCTTTATTGTTTGTTGTTATCATTCCTCCTTCACCAGCAGCTATAGACTTTACAGGATGAAAAGAGAAACCTGTCATATCTGAATATTTACATGAACCTACCATTGATCCATCTGAATATTTAGCTCCCAATGCATGGGCTGCATCTTCTATGACCATAGCATTTTTTTTATCTGCTATATTTTTTATTTTTTCCATTTCACATGGCGCTCCAGAAAAATGTACTGGGATTATTGCCTTGATATTTCTATTATTATTTAAAGTACTTTCCAGATATGCAGGGCATAAATTTATTGTGTTCTTATTAATATCTGAAAAAACCGGTTTCGAGCCACAGTAAAAAGAAGCATTTGATGAAGCGACAAAAGTTATTGGCGAAGTAATTACTTTATTGGTTTCATTTACTCCAGCAACAATGCAAGCCATATGAAGACCTGCAGTCCAACTCGACATAGCTACTGCATATTTTGCACCTACAAATTCGGCTACAGATCTTTCAAAATTACTAACTTCTTTGCCTTGAGTTAAAGGGTGATTAGTCAATACATCTACAACAGCATCAATGTCATCTTGATCAATAAAATGTTTTCCGTAGGGGATCACTTTTTCCATAGCTGAATCATCAAAATTCTTTATGATAATATTGCATAATGCATGATTTTGTATGAAATTTCTGGTTTTTTTCTTTAGTAATCATGGCGCCTATACTCACTTTCTTTTAAAAATTAATAGTTCGCTATTGAAATTATCTACAGTTGTATATCCAAATGGAATTATATTTGAAGCAACTAATTTATAATCAGGCAAGAATGTTTCATAATCCTCGCCAAGTATAGGAGAGATGACACCAATATTATCTTTTGTTTTCTTTTGCTTGCCTTCTTTCATATTTCTTAAGAGAATGACATCTGTTTCTAAGTTAGAAATTATATTCAGATAATTTCTAACTATATCTGGCTCCATTTCTTGAAACGAAATAAAGTTAACGAATAGGTCTATTTTCCCCTTTAGTCTTTCGATGTCCCAAGATGGTAAAAAAGAAAATTGCGGTAAGGTTTCTATATCAATGAATTTTTTTGAATCTTCAAGCTCAGAAAGTAGAATTTCGTTTTCTTTTAACGAGCAAGCGTTCTTGATATATTCAGCTGCTATTAAAAAAATAGGCGGAAGATCTATATCTATATATTTTATATCTAAGCTAGGCACCTGGTTTAAAATTTCACCTAAAGTTCCAAACCCCCCTCCAATCTCAAGTACTGTTCTTGGAATGAACCCAGGTAAAGATGACTTTAAGAAACTCAGCCCTAAAAGGTAATTTAAAGATGACCTACTATAAAAATTTCCGTCAAAATTTTGCCGTTCCGATGGATTACCAAAAGAGCTTTCGGAAAAAGGAAGAAGATCGATAGAATCTTTTGGATTATTTGTCGATTTAAAAACTCTGTAATCAGATACTGCTTGCAAGTCGCCATTCAAGTGCTTCTCTAAGGAGCTAAAATTCTTTTTTTGAGGATCACCAGGAAAGAGATCAAGAATTTTTTTCATATTTTCTTCTGAAAAACTGTTACCAGGAAATCCATATGTAGGGACAAAGAAAGATAAGTTGTATCTATCATTTCTAAAGTCCTTAACTCCTGTATCTAAAAAATTATCAGCTATTTTTGCGCAAGCTTCAGCCCAAAAGGAGGTGCTTTGATACAAAGTACTTTTTTTTGACATTAACGAAAATGCTTTTTCTAAATAATTTTTTGTTTTCGACATATGATCTAATCCTAGTGATATTTTTCTATGGCATTTAAGATTCTTTATAATTTGATGACAATGAAATTGAAGCGACCCTCACTCTCCACACCCCCCTCCTCATTTAAATAAAGTTTTGGTTAAAAACCAAACTTCATCTTTATCTATATGATCGAGCTTGCTTGATTTAGATGGAATAACTTTAGAAAAGAGAGCATCTGATCCTATTTTAAATAAGATAGGGGCTGAAAAATATACAAACTCTTATGAATGCTAATGTTTTTTTGTTTATTCTGTAACTGTAATAATAAATTATTTTTTCGGTGGCAATAAAGTTAGCATTTTGTTTAATAGAAAAACTCTAGTGTCATTAATTTTCATATCTACAGATTAAAATTAATTTTCAAAAATAAAAGCTTTTGAAATGGGTTCGTTATTGTTACTAAAATAAATTTTGGGCATCAATGCTATTCGATTATCACCCAAGATGATAAGTTAATTTGATATATTCAGATATCCCAGACTACCATATTAAGATTTAGCGGCTCTCCGGCCGTAATATCAATAGCTGCTACAGAGTTTAAAATAAGTGGGTAAAAATCCGGCTTCAGGCCACTTCCAGGTCGGATCGATTTTACATTCTCACTTGTAAAAATTTCTCCTTGTTCGATATTTTTAACTGCATAAAGAGATCTACGATGTAGAGCTGCAACACTCTCTTCCTTCGTTTGACCAATATTATCGCCTAGTGCAGTAAGAACTTGATTTGTTTGTTTGACCATATCAGCATATTCAGCTGGTTCCAACGAAAAATCTGAATCAATTCCACCTGTATCGCGATTTAAAATCACGTGCTTTTCGATGACTTTTACCCCGATAGAGGCAGCTATTATTGGGACTAAGATACCCAAACTATGGTCTGAAAGACCCACTTCAACCCCAAAAGCGTCTCGTAGTCGCTTAATCGCACCTAAATTCATAGAGGCTAAGGGCGATGGATAAGAGCTAGTGCATTTAAGAAGTGTTACTTTATTTGTTTTGCCTGAAAAGGCAGCATTAAGGGCTGCATCAATCTCTGACATTGATGCCATTCCGGTTGAAATTATTAGAGGTTTTCCAGTTTCTGCCATATATCTAATTAACGGGGTGTCAATAATCTCAGGTGACGCCACCTTGAGTGAGTCTACATTTTGTTCAATCAAAAAATCAACAGCAGAATAATCAAATGGTGAGGAGATAAACTTCATATTCAGTGTTTTGATTTTTTTAGCAAGCTCTATTTGCCACTCCCATGGCATTGAGGACTCTTGATAAAGATCATATAAAGTTCTTCCATTCCAGAGTGAGCCATTAATCTTAAATTCCGGTCTGTCGCTTTTTATAGTGATCGTATCAGCAGTAAATGTTTGAAATTTTATAGATGAGGCGCCAGCTGCATGAAAAACATCTATGAGATCTATAGTGTTCTCTAGTGAATTATTATGATTGCCAGACAGTTCGGCTATATGAAAGATAGATTTCTTCATTAATAATTATCCAAAAAAAGTGCTAATATGAGTATTAATTTTTAAGCGTAGCATTAAATTTATCTAGCCTACTAAGTTTCATTGCTGTGAACCCAATAGGCAGGTATCATTTTTAATTACCAAAAAAGGGTTTTAGTGGAAGACGGCCAGCTAATATAATTTTTTTTGAATTAGGTCCAAATCTAAAAATTAAATCTAAAATACTCATATATGGAATCCAGTTATCTTTTAGGTATGGGTAAGGCTCATACTGATGCAACCAAATTGATATGTTACTTGTATTAAAAATTTCAAAGTCCTCGATAAGATATTCTGCAGAACCAGGAGGACTTATATAATTGGCTATATCAAAATAATTAGCGATATTAATTAGTTTTTCAGATCTTTTGCCTTTCAACTTTAGATCAGAGGATTTTACTAATGTTGTTGAAATATCTAATATTTTTAAAAATAATTTTATTAATCTTATGTTTAGTTCAGAGAGCGAAATTTTATTCTGCATCCCAACAAATAAGATTGACTCTATCTCGTCAAAATATAACTTAAAATATTTTTCTTTAGAATACACATTTTTTACTTTATTAATTAATTTAGTGCAAGCTCTAACATCAGTGCCTAAAGCAAGTTCATTCAATTTAATATGAGAAGATTTTTTTGCGATGGGCATGGTTATCCAATTATCACCCTCACATGGAATTCTATTGCGCTGCTGCCAGCTTTGTTTTGAAAACTCAACATCATCCAAAAAAACATAAGTTTCAGACTGATCAATTAGATCAAAATAACCTACCCAAGGCATAAATGTTGGCTGAGAAATAGCAATAAATTTCATTGTATGAAATATCTATTCAAGTTTTTTGTTATCTGATGTTCGTTCAGTTCGTTCAACAGCCATAGATCGAAATACTTCATCCTGTTGGACAAGTTCAGCATAAGTACCTTCAAGCTTAATTTTTCCTTCTTCTATGAAGTAAATTTTATTACATTTTCTCAGAGTGCTAAGCCTATGGGCAATAATGATGATGGTAATTTGCTCATGAATACTATTAACTGCATCCATCACAGCACGCTCAGTAATATTATCTAATGCACTGGTAGCCTCATCTAAAACCAATAAGCTTGGGCTATGATAGAGGGCTCTAGCAATACCAATCCGCTGTATTTGGCCTCCAGACAAACGAACCCCTCTTTCGCCAACAAAAGTATTATAACTATTAGGGAGATCCTTCGATACAAACTCATGGAGATTGGCAATCTTCGCAGCTCGTATAACTGCAGCTTTATCTATATCATTTTTTTTCTCGTTAAAAGCAATATTGGCTTCAATAGTGTCATCAGATAAATATATATGTTGCGGAACGTAGCCAATATTTTTTTGCCATGCTTGTCTATTGCTAGGATTTAAGGTTTTACTATCAACTGTCACTTCACCCTGATATGAAGCCAATAAACCAAGAATAATATCAACTATCGTAGACTTTCCACTCCCAGTCGAACCAACGAAACCTATGGTTTTATATGCCGGAATAGTCAGGCTAACATTATCAATCGTTCGTTTTTCTGTTTGAGGGTAGCTAAAAATAATATTTTCTAATTGTATATATTTTGATAGTGATAAAGCATTTCCCTCACTATATGAAGTAAATTCTTTCAATTTAGTAAGGTCATTGTGTAGCTTTTTAACAGCTGGAGTAGAAAATTTTAATTTAGAAAAACTCTCATAAATCTGTTGTAATGCAGGCATAAGTCTGTAGCCAGCTAAAGCATATAGAGCAATAATAGGTAAAACCTTCTCAAGGCCGTCATTAGCGTTCATCATATATAAAATCATCAAAAGTATGCCACCAAATGCAACTGCTTCTAATGCAAAGCGTGGCATAGTATTAATTACTTGGGAGGCTGCATTACTTTTTGAATACACTAGTGATGGCTTGGCAAACTTTTCTAAATATATATCCTCAAGTCCTCCTAACTTTACGTCTTTAATGCCACCAAATACTTCATTTATTGCGCTATATCTTTCTTTGTGCGCATCAAATCTAGATTGACCTATACTCCCCAAAAGATTTTTAAGTAATTTATAAATTAAAAAATAAGAACCGGTTAAGGTTATAAATACAATCAAAGAAAGAAAAGGGTTAACAAATAAAAGGAGTGCCAAAACTGTTATCGTCATAACGCTCTGAGTAGCAATTGTCATCATCGGGGTAAAGCCACCTTTTACAACATTATAAACCTCGGCAAGAATACTTTTTCCTAATTCTGAGCTATTTTGATTTAAAAACCATTCATAAGGTTGATTTAGGTAACCAGACAAAAGTCTCCGCCCTAAGCTATATTCAAGCCTAAGTGTAAACCGTGTCTGAACATACATAGTGAAGGCTTTTAGACTAAGTGAAATTAATAAGAGTAAAAAAACAATCGTACCTAACAAAAACAAAAAGTCATGAGAGCTTTGACACCCAGAAAATTCATACAACTTAGCAAGATATTCATTAGTTTGAACAAGCTCTGGATTTGATAAAACTCCGATAAATGGCATGATCGAAGCAATTCCAATTACATCTATAAGAGCCACAATTAGTACCCATGCGGTTAAAAAAAATGCTTCGGCGCGTTCGGCTGGTAAAAGCAAATCAAGTAAATTTCTTAACATTCAAATAAAAACCTTATATTAATTTCAGTTTGCCTGTGAAAAATTATGGAGGACCATCAAAAAATAATAACAGTTCAAAAATGCTAATATTTATGCTGGAAGCTAATGTATAGAAGTTTCAAAAATCTTCTTTCTTGGGCAGGCTACCGCACGACATACAAAGACTTGCAGTCAAATTTAGTTGAAAAAAATGATGCATTCCTTGCACTCATTTGAAATATTTTCAAGAGTCATAGTTTACCATAGTTAATTTGTATACTGGCATATTTTTTTTATATATTTTTTAGAAAAAATATATAAATCAATAGTTTAGTGATATTTTTAATAATACTGAGGTCATTACATTAAAGACACTAAATTTTGATAGATAAAAAATTTCTTCTGTCCATATTGTTTATTTGGCGGTGAGAGAGGGATTCGAACCCTCGGTACGTTGCCGTACACACGCTTTCCAAGCGGGCGCCTTAAGCCACTCGGCCACCTCACCATATAAACAAATATAATAATGAAAAATCTATTTGGTTCTATGCTTGCATATCTAACCATAATAAATAGGCGGGACTCTACACAACCCACTAATCAATAGCAATTATCAGGGCCAATCCTTAAAGTAATCGTTAGTATTAATTTTTGAAGCATTAGCCTCACGCCCAACAGGCATAGTTCCTAGATATAGAAAACCAACAATTTTCTCACTAACAGCTAAGCCTAATCCGGCAGAAAAATTCACGTCATAAGCGACTTCACCAGTTCGCCACACTGCGCCTAATCTCAAGGCATAAGCTGCATTCAGCATATTTTGAGCGGCAGCTCCAGCTGAGATTATTTGCTCTATTTCTGGAACTACTGGATGCTGTTTGAGACTTGCAATTACAACTATAATAGTTGGAGCTCTCATCGCTTTTTTAGCCAAGAGTTCACATTTATTTTCTGTCACGTTACTGATTTTTTGTTTTTCAGTCGCTATGAATAATTCACCTAGTTTTTTTCGTGAATCGCCTTCAATAACTAAAAATCTCCATGGTCTCAAACGACAATGATCAGCAGCCCTAAGAGCTGATTTCTTGATTTCCTCAAGAGCTTCTATTGTTGGTCCAGGGTCAACCAATCTTGGGCTAGAGGCTCTGTTTTGTAAGGCAACTAACGCATCCATTTTTCACCTACATAAAAAGTAAAAATTTTATTATAACAGACATCTAAATGAAAAATAATTTATAGCATCAATTTATTGGCGAGATGTTCGAATCAAGGGGGGATGCATCTTTCTTGAGCTACGATAAGGATTAATGTCTATGCCGCCTCTTCGAGAGTATCGAGCGTATACCTCTAATTCCTGTGGTTGACAGAAAGCATTTATATCGGAATATATTCGCTCAACACACTGTTCATGAAAATCTTGATGATGGCGATATGATATAATATATTTAAGCAAGCCTGCGGCACTGATCTGTCGCCCTGTATATTTGATCATGATACTCGCCCAGTCAGGCTGATTGGTCACAGGGCAGTTCGTCTTCAGCAAGTGACTGTAAAGTGTTTCTGTGACAATGAAGTCGCTCTTCTCTCTAAATAAAAATGAAGCATCTAGGTCATAAGAATCAATGCTCTCATCCAGACTATCTATCAAGATGCCTGAAAATGAAGGGAGTCCCCGATTACAAAAAGCATCTAAACTATAGCTACGAACATCGACAAAACCATCTACGCAGTGTTCAATATCTTTTTTTACTATCGCCTCAATCTCATCGCTAGACTCAAATTTCATTTGATTAAGGGAATTCAGATAGAGCTTTAAGGACTTAGACTCTACTATATTTTTTGTATCACACGACAAGGTAACTTCAACCACAGCAACAGTAGGTTTTCCTTTTAGATCTAACCAAGAAACTTCATATGCTGTCCATATATCTTCACCATAAAATGTGTAGCTATTTTCTATGTTTATTGACTGTCGCCCTTTTTTTCTAGGTATAGCGAATAGCAGACCCGCATTATAATTTTCTGGGTATGCTGTTTTAACACCTAAAATTAAATCTTTATGCATAGATATAAGTACCAATTTTTTAACAACTTAGGTTCTGAGGCGCTTTCCATGATCAAGCAAATATAAAGAATAAGAAAACAAAATTATACAAAAAGAAATCACCATGAAAAATGCCCAATTTATATTAACGTCAGTTATACCTAGGAAGCCATATCTGAAAGTGTTTACCATATAAAGAATAGGGTTACTCATTGAAATTCCCTGCCAAAATTTAGGCAACATTTCAATCGAATAAAATACCCCGCCCAGATATGTAAGAGGTGTTAAAACAAAAACTGGAACAATTGATATATCATCAAAACTATTTGCATACATAGCGTTGATGAAGCCAGTCAGTGAAAATAAGACTGAGGTAAAGAAAACAATAGCAACCGTTATAGTTGCATTATGTACATGCAGGTCAGAAAAAAACAAAGACATGCAGGTAACTATAAATCCTACCGCTAAGCCCCTAATCACACCACCGATCACATACCCAAACAAAAGAACATGGCTGGGCACTGGGGATACAAGCACTTCCTCAATAGATCTTTGGAATTTCGCGCCGAAAAACGATGAAACAACATTGCCATATGAGTTGGTAATAACAGACATCATAATAAGCCCGGGGACGACAAATTCAATGTAAGGAAAACCTGACATGCTTCCAATACGAGGGCCTATTAAGGTACCGAAGATTATAAAATATAATGCAATAGTTATTGCAGGAGGCAGCAAGGTTTGCGGCCAAATACGAGTAAATCTTTTGACTTCTTTTGCCACTATTGTAACAAAAGCTATCCATTGCTCTTTAGGATTCATCCTGCATCCTCTTCATTTTTTTGCTCGTGGGGTTGCACAAGTGAAATAAACAACTCCTCCAACCTGTTGGTCTTGTTTCTCATACTGGAAATTTCTATACCTTGAGCGGTAAGGTTTGCAAACAACGTGTTTAAAGATTTATTTTTCTCAACCTCAACTTCGAAGCTGTTATCGTTAATAATTCGCCCCTTGTAACCGTTTATACTCGGTAGTTCAGATAAATTTTCGTATGCGTCAAAAATAAAGGACTCCGCATTCAACTGCCGTAACAAATCACTAGTAGAAGTATTTTGAATAATTTCTCCACGATCAATAATTGCCACATTCCGACATAAATATTCAGCTTCTTCTAAATAATGAGTAGTTAAAATTATTGTTGTGCCTTTCTCATTAATTTCCTTAAGAAATTTCCACATAGATCGCCTGAGTTCGATGTCAACGCCAGCTGTAGGTTCGTCTAAAATCAACAATTTAGGCTCATGGATAAGAGCTCTTGCTATCATTAGTCGTCTTTTCATTCCACCCGATAGCATCCGTGGAGTTTGGTCACGCTTATCCCATAGACCTAAAAGCTTTAGATATTTTTCTGCTCGCTCTTCGGATAATTTTCTTGGAATACCAAAATACCCGCCCTGTGTACTAATAATATCAAAAACTTTCTCAAACTGATTGAAATTAAATTCTTGTGGTACAACCCCAATATTTTTTTTTATTATTGGAAAATCTTTGTCTATACTCATACCAAATATAGTTACGCTACCTGATGTTTTTTTCACTAAGGAAGAAATAATACCTAAAATTGTTGATTTGCCAGCTCCATTTGGACCCAATAAAGCAAAGAAATCTCCTTGCTGAACGCTGATATCTACACCCTTCAGTGCTACGAGCCCAGTATCATACTCTTTACATAAATCCTTAATGGACAAGCACAAATTTTTCATAATTTTAATAACCTACTAATTTACGATTTCAACTGAGAGTTTTAATTTTATTGCAGCATGAAGGAATTGGAGGAAAGATTTTACAGCTATTAAATTAAAAATATATGCATACTATATAAAAAAATTAAACTGCATTATTTTTGAAAAATAGAACATAGCTTAATTGCAATTTTCAGCTCATCACAGTGTATTATGAAAAGTCCAAAAAATATCTGTGGCTCTACTTTTTAATATTCTTAGTCTATCTTCTGCAATATCAAAATCTTCAAATGTATCTATATCTATAACATCATTCCGATTTAACATGTGTAGTTTTACATTGGAGTTTGGAAATAGTTTACCATTTCTAACCGCTTCAGCCTTACTTAAATAAAATTGTCCAGCATCATGATGGGCCTCAATAAGATCTTGAGATCTTACAGGATAATTAATAGGCTCAAACATATTCGCATACCCATTTTCATTGGTATATAAAGCTCTCTGAATCGGAAAAGGGAAACTGGTAGCAGACATAATTGTATCGCATTCTTCATCATTACAAAGAGACTCCATTGCGGTAAATATATCCTCTTCTGTTAACAAAACGGCAGTCGGGTAAATCGTTAATACAAAGTCGACTTTACACACATTTTTCTCATACCAATCAAGAGCATGCTGAACTACTTTAGTAGTCCCGGTGTGATCATCAGATAGCTCCTCTGGCCTAATAAATGGTACTTTAAGTCCCTTGGTTTCGACTATAGCTTTTATTTTATCTGAGTCTGTTGATACGACAACGTTTGCTGGAAGAAACAGTTTGCTCAGAACACTTAGCGGCCAAAATATCATCGGTTGACCAAAGATTTCTTTAATATTTTTATTAGGAATCCTTTTGCTGCCACCGCGGGCAGGGATAACAACTAATGTTGATTTAAAGTTACTCATATCTTTCCACTTTATTTACATCTTTATCTTCGATACAAAAAAACGATCGTCAAGAAACTATTCTTTGTTCATTTTTAAATTTGACATTGAAATCAACTGCAACATCTTTCAGGCTATCAAATTTGTCTCCTAAAAATAACGCCTATTTTACGATATATAGCTGAGTAAAACTTGGCACTTTTTTCTTTCGTTTTTTCAGTTGATTTTTTCGTTTAAATAAACCTCCCAGATATCCCATTATCAAAATCTTGGCTAATCATTTTCATGCTGTAGTCGTTTTATTTCCTCTAAGACGTCTTCAAATGATCCCGATGCAAATTTTTTAATTAAGCGAGTGCGCTTTTCTTCGAGAAGCAAAGGGTTTTCATTAACAATTTCTATCAATTTAACTTTAAATTTTTCCAAAGCATCTAAGTCATAGGACGCAAAAACATCACATACTCCATCATTAACCAAGGAGTTTGCATACTCCTCATATTGCTTGGCAGAGTTCAAGTAGATGCCCCAGACACCAAGTCTAATTGCAAGATATCTAAGTGTCCCAAACTTTCCAACTAAATAATCACTATTTTTAAGTACGCATTTTAGATTACTTGAATTTTCTAAAATTGTTACATTTTTATGCTGTTGAGATAATTTCTTCAGCCTGGAAATGTGTTTAACATTGAAATGGGGGCCAACTGCTACTGTAATATGTACATATTTCGGGCCCAAATGTATCAGCTGATCCGTAATAAAGAATGAAAACTCTTCTTGGTCAGCCCCACCGCAACTCACTAAGATACGAGGCACGTGATGTTTATCAAGTTTATTAGCTATAGTTGCTACATATTTCTGGCTCGGCCAGATGAATTGAGGGCCACGGAACCATACTCTTGAAAAGTTTTTGTAAATTAATTTTCGAATATTCGTATATGGGGTAATCAATATTTGCGGCCAAAATTTTGCATTTAGGCCTAAATTAGATAAGTCAGTTGGTGGCATACTATCGATCGCGATAGTTATAGCCCCAGAATTTTTGCATATCTTTAAAACTTCAATAGAATTTTTCCAGACCGAATCCGAGAGGATATCTAAAAATATAACTGCTCCCTTACCAATCACCTGACTTATTTCACTAATATTATTTATCAAGATAACATCTATGTGGTCTAAATTTGAAATTGAGATAAAATTTTTATGTTCGCGTAATATTATGATTGCTTTCTTATTCTTATCAAAAAAATTTGCAATATCCACACAACGAATAAGGTGTCCAAGTCCAATCTTCGGCGACACCAGGGGGAAAAAATAGATTATCTCTTCTGTATCGCTCACAAAAGAAACGCGTTCGTCATAGCTAATGGTTTTTTAAAAACAGTTACTGTGAAATCATGTGGAAAAGAATTTTCTCGCACTAAGTAATTGTGAAACATCACTGGATGGCCATTTAGCTCATTTTTGCAAAAATTGAATATACTTGCGGGATCAAAGTATGAAAGCTGTTCATCTTGATAGTCAACATGATTAGATAATAAATTAAAACTAATTCCCATCTGCGAAGAATCATACATCGCCCTTAAAGTGCTGAATGCGAACTCATTAATATTTTCCCTATAATTATTAAATACGCCAGATTGCACTATAAAATCATACTTTGAGGAAAGTCTTTTCGCTGATAGTTCTACGTTTTCAAACCTAGCTTCTAAATCTGATTTAAATTTGTATTCATTATTTTTAATGAAACCGGGAACAATATCTACACCTAAATATTTCCCGTAAAAGTCATTTCTTCGCATGAAAAGAAGTAAATCTCCCAACCCACAGCCAAAATCCAATATAGATACATACTTTGGTAATAGTTTCGTGAGCATATAGAATCGTGACCATTGAGAAAACTTGTCTGAATACTGAACGGATTTTTCATTATCCCCGTGAACTTCGAATAACTTGTTGTAGTGGGACAATGGGTCAAATTTATCATTACTTATCATAGATTTTCTTCCTGTAAATAATTAACGATATATTCTGCTGTTGCACTTCTTCCTCTTATCCAACTTGGAAACTGCATTACTTTCTGGGCAGCCAGTTTTTCATTATATTTGCTTTCATGAACGTACTCTTCGTGTGTTAGAAATTTTGCAGTATCCTTCGCTACAAACGAAGTATACCTCCCTAAATTAACGTTTTCTGAAAAATTACCCGTGGTTTTGATCTTTTCCCAAGTATCTATTATGGTGTTTTTCTTGTCAAAATCGACTTCATTAATTGCTAAAGGAATTTCTGATATAATCAGCCCTGTTTTATTTTTTGAAAATTGTGCATTTATTGCACTTGCTCTAAATAGTCGGGATTCAAGGTCAAAATTGTGGATATAATCCCATTTGAATTTTTCTTTTATGTTTTCTACTTCAAAAGCTAACAATAAAGTTCCAGAACGATATTTATAATTTTTTTCAGGAACTTTTTCTTCTGTTAGCAGCTCGGTTATTCGGGGAAAGCTTGCAAAACTCAATATACGATCTAACTTCAATTCTTTGTTAGATAGAGTAATTGTATTATTTTTAGAAGAAACTGCTTGAAGACTATCATTAAAAACTTGGATTTTTTGTTTTTTGAAATATTTTTTGACCTGATACACAAATGTTTTCATTCCCTTTGAAGGATAGCCTTGTGATCTTTTGTAAGCATTTTTTCCTAAGAATCTACTATTTTTGCTGTCATAGGTTACACCAAATCTTGAATCATTAAACTTACTTAGTGACTTGTAATTTTCCATCATCTCGTTAGACGAAATAAACAACCTATCTAAAAAACCAACCTGACTCATATTGATTTGATGCAACTCATCCATTGGTGCAGCTGTAAAGCGACTAATTTGTTTTTGAAAATATGACAAAGCTTCTACGCCAAATTTGTTAACTACATGTTGCTGTAAAGATATTTCCTGTTTGATTGAATGCTTTAACTCGAGCGGCTTATGCTGCAGGGAGTGCCTAGCAAAACTTTCTTGTGACACATTCGCTATTTCAATTCCTTTTGTAATTACCCCATTGCTTATACTTCCATATTTAGGCTCAGATTTTTCAAGTAACAATGAACCTAGTATTTCAGCATAAAAATCTCTTGAAGTTTTATCGCGAACTTCCAAACTTTGAGCGCCCAAATCAATATCGTAATCCTCCCATGGGATCGAGTTCAAGACTCCTCCCAAGGATTTATTATCCAGAAATAAAAAACACTCATGTCCGGCTTTTCTGAGTCTGTATGCTGAAAAAATTGCCCCAAACCCATTACCCAATATTCCAATTCGCATTTTCACCTTACCTAAGCAATAACGTCATATTTTTGTGCCAATAGACACCCAAATTTCAACCAATGCAGCAAAAAACTCTACAAACATTGATTGATTATAAATGATTTATTCAAAAGATATCAGATAGTTATGCTTTTGGCTTTGACTGCGAGTATTAATTCCTTGCTCAATTTTTTAAATAACCAATACAGCAAAAAAATTTAATTAATTAAGGAGTATCATTTTAACAGAGTATACAAAGAAAGATTTTTAGACCTACAGAAAAATATACAAATATTGTATGTATTGAGATTATTAATTGGAGCGGGAAACCGGGTTCGAACCGGCGACCTCAACCTTGGCAAGGTTGCGCTCTACCAACTGAGCTATTCCCGCAGCTACTTTGCTACAAGAACAAAGTAAAAAATGGTGTCCCGTAGGGGAGTCGAACCCCTGTTACCGCCGTGAAAGGGCGGTGTCCTAGGCCTCTAGACGAACGGGACAGAACTTTCTTCTTAAAAAAAGTACACTTTCTTAAAAAGCAAGCGCGCATTCTATGAAGCAGGCCCTACACTGTCAAGCCTACTTTTAACCTACCCCCTTAAAATAAAATATACAAATCCAGATATAGTTAGATTTTATTTTTCAACTAAATCTAGTGAAAGAGAATTTATACAATATCTCAAACCTGTTGGCATGGGGCCATCAGAAAATACATGGCCTAAATGAGACCCACAATTAGCGCATGTTGCTTCAATACGATTCATACCATAACTATGATCTGAGATCTCATCAACAGCATGATCGCTTATAACATTAAAGAAGCTAGGCCAACCTGAGCCTGAATCATACTTTTTTTCTGAATCAAATAGAGGTTCTCTACAACACCTACAAATATAAGTTCCAGATACCTTTTCATTATTAAATTTTCCAGAAAAAGCTGGTTCTGTACCTTTTTCCCAACAAACGTTAAATTCTTCAGAGGTCAACTTTTGACGCCAAGTTTCTTTAGTAAAATTTTTATTACTCATAACATCAATCTCCTACTTTTCTTAGCTATCAAAGCAATTTGATATACAATAGATTAATTATAATAATTTGACATTTTTTTAGATAAAATACCTATGCGATATATAAAACAATCAAAAAAATTAAACGACGTCTGCTATGACATTCGCGGCCCAGTTCACGATCACGCTAATCGTTTAGAGGAAGATGGTCATCGTATTCTAAAACTGAATATCGGAAACCCTGGAGCTTTTGGTTTTGATGCGCCAGATGAGACCATTCAAGACGTTATACGTAATCTAGTAAAAGCTCAAGGATACTGTCACTCAAAAGGCCTTTATAGTGCCAGAAAAGCAGTTATGCAACGCTGCCAAGTAACCGGTATTTCTAACGTCGAAATCGATGATATTTTTTTAGGTAATGGCGTAAGCGAACTGATAGTAATGGCAATGCAAGCTTTACTCAATAATGAAGATGAAATTCTAATTCCAGCTCCAGATTATCCACTATGGACTGCATCCGTAAATCTTGCTGGGGGCAAAGCGATTCACTATTTATGTGATGAAAAAAATGATTGGCAGCCAAATATTGCCGATATTGCTAGTAAAATCACAAAGAAAACACGGGGAATTGTTGTAATAAATCCAAATAACCCTACAGGTGCAGTTTATAGTGAGGCAATTCTAGAACAGATCATTTCATTGGCTAGAGAAAATGATCTGATACTATATGCTGACGAAATATATGATCGTATTTTATTTGATGGGGCCAAACATATACCTCTTGCTAGCTTAGCTAATGATGTACTTTGTGTGACATTAAATGGCTTGTCTAAGACATACCGACTAGCAGGGTTTCGCTCTGGCTGGTTAATTGTGAGTGGTGCTAAAGAAATGGCTAAAAGTTACATAGAAGGTCTTGAGACGCTCTCCTCTGTTCGTCTCTGCGCTAACGTCCCTGCAATGTATGCGATTCAGACAGCTTTGGGAGGTCGACAAAGTATTGAGGATCTAACTGGTCCGAATGGCAGATTGCTTCTTCAAAGAGATAAAGCATGGTCATTGCTAACCAGAATTCCGGGTGTCAGCTGCGTAAAACCAAAAGCTGCTATGTATCTATTTCCTCGCCTAGATCCCGAGATATATCCAATAGCAGATGATGAAAAATTTGTTCTAGACTTATTATTAGAGCAAAAAATTCTTTTAGTCCAAGGTACGGCATTTAACTGGCCAGATTCTGATCATTTTCGTATAGTTTTTTTGCCAAGGGAGGATGTTTTAGCAGAAGCAATTAACAGGTTAGCTGAATTCCTTGCAGTCTACCGAGTGAGCTGTGGCACGGATCGAAAAATACCGAAAGTGATTACACAATAAACACCTATACTCCTGTATTGAGAAATCTTCTGTCTATCTTTTGCTGAATCCAAGTTTTAGTAAACTTTTAACTAACAAATTATCAGTATCTTCTGACAACAAGTAACGTTTAAACTCATATCTTTTTGGGCACTCTTTTCTTAATCGATCAAAATCTAATGGAATTCTACTCGACTGTTTGAGTAAGTTGCTTCTCATCATATGGTCTATGTTCTTTACATCGAAAGTTTCGAGCACAGCAGATGCTACTGAGCTTGGTAATAACTTAAAAAGTTTCTCTGAAGAGGTCCTGTCCGGACGATTTAAATTATATTTAAAACAAAAGGCATCGAAAATCATTTGTGTACCTTTTATTTTTCCATCATAACTATAACCTGCAATATGAGGTGTACAAATATCTACAAGCTTCAGAAGAGGTATTGAGATATCAGGTTCGTGCTCCCATACATCAAGAGCTAGTTGCCAGGAATTCTTTGGTAAAAAATTTAATAGCGATTGGTTATCTATAACAGCGCCCCTACTTGTATTAATCAGTAAAGTACTAGACTTGAGACTAGCAAAAATATTATCGCTAAATAAATGATGTGTAGGGAAAGCACCGCATGTAGTCAAAGGCACGTGAAGAGATAAAATATCTGACTCCAAGACTTCTTCAAACGTAACAAGGTGATCATTTTTTTCTACGCTAAGATATGGATCATAACAAAGACAATTAACACCGAAATTATTTAAAATTGTATACAATCTTCCGCCAATATTGCCACATCCAATAATACCAATAGTCTGCTCCATCCAGTTAGGGCGTAGGGTATATAAAACTGATATAACATACTGAATAACTGCATTAGAGTTACAACCGGGGGCATTAGAAAAATCAATATCTTGATCTTTTAGATAATCTTGATCTACATGGTCAGCACCAATAGTTGCAGACCCTACGAATTTAATTTTACTACTTTTTAATAAGCTTTTATTAACTTTTGTTACTGATCTAACCAATAAAATATCGGCATCTTTGACATCACTAGAGCTTATTTCTCGACCAGGAAGCGTTATCACGTGACCATAAGGAGAAAATAACTCTTGCACCAAAGGCATACTATCATCAGCTATAATTTTCATTTTATATAATCTATTCCTGTGGCCTTATTTTTACTGTTCAGTTCCTAGGAAACTGATAAAAAGAAGAATGAAGCGGATCCGTTCCAGAAAAATCAGTTAAGGCACTTGTAAACATAAGTGCTCTATTTGGCATAGTCTTAACACACCAAACATGAGCCTGATTGGAGACTGCTTTTAAAAAATATTGGCTAGGCCTAGCTTCTTCTGTCAAATTATCAGTACTGATATTAAACGAATGATTTAAAGCAACAGAGAAAATCCATTCTAGTGCTTGGGGTTTAATCTCAACCTCCTCAAATATTTTTTGTTGGACGTCAGACCTTCCGTCCGCATGATACCAATAACCATAATCTATTAATTTACGTCTCTTCTCACCGGCAAGGCACCAGTGTGCAATCTCATGCAAAGCACTAGAAATATAATCACTACGAAAAATCAACCGATTATTTTTGCAGGTAGAATTGGCTGGCAAATACATTGGTTCATCTGCTCCGCCTTCGAGCTGGATGCTGTATTTAGATGAAAATATCCTATTAAAAATAGTAATCAAATCTACTGTTTTCAACTTAATCCCATTTTTTCTGATCTAATGTTACTAATTTCATATTTCACTAAAGAGTTATTTCCTGATTAATATAAGTATACGTTCCGATCAATAAAGACTGAATAGATTTTTTTTCATATCTAATAAATTACTTTTAAAAAAAATTACACTATATGTTGTACTTTTTATCAATCGGTAGTACCTTATGTAGTATGTTCAACTTAAACATAACACATAAAAAATATCAGTGGTAAGCGATTATCATCATAATAGTTGTTTTTATTGGATAATATTTTGAGTGATGTATTATGACTACCTCAACGCCTAGCTTCAACACAGATAATGTTATTGAAATTTTTTCTCGTCAGCCCTATTCCTCCTCTAATAATCAAAGATTTACTCGTTTAGCCCCCGAATATGACGGGTTAGAGATGCTGTATTCCAACGAAAGTAATCCAAAAAAACTTTTTAGCATTAAAATATTATGTTGGGCTCTTCAGTCTGATGGAGAAGTTGTTGGATTAGTGCCATGGCTTGACGATATAGTAGCCTGCAAAAAAATACAGGACCCTTTAAACGGCTGCTGGGAAGGTTATTACGATTCAATAAACGATGAGATTTTTTATGAAGCCCCAGTTCATAAAATAATAGAGCTAGAGACAGCCTCTGAGCATTACAGAGACTGCAAAGTCTCAAATAATATAGCACAGGAAATACCTGATACTATTGGAACTCATGCAGTGCTATCAAACGATGGATTTAGAAGTATCACTTTAAAAGAGGTGGTTAGCTGGAGATTGATGACTAACGGGACTATAGAGTGCATGCTTATTCAGGATTCATTGGTTTCCTCTACTCCAGTTCTACCAGGAGATACTTGTCTTTACTCAGGAAAATCGGAAGAAGCCTTTCGATATTTTTTTCAGCATCATATTGCAAATAAAATTAAAGCAAGGGATCCTGACGCGCTTGAGGCTATTGCCATGCTCGTTGATTCTTAATTAATAATATTTTTTGCATGTCTAGTTACTATTTTTTGTACTCTTCATGAATTCATTTTTAGTAAGTAAATTACAGCTTTCTGTTTCAGAGTCGAAGGTTAATATTATTTCACCTTGATTTATTTTAGTTTTTGCGTTTTCAATTTTTACATTCAAGCTAACCTCCCTATCACCGTAATCAGTTCCCTCTCTATTAATAAATTCTTCTATAATAGCTATGAGAAGCTTGTCTGGTAGCTTATTCGGTGGTATCTCGATCATCAGAAACTCCTATATAGATAAAATAAAACTAGACTATAATACACGTGCTTGCATCAAAAGATGTTCTAGTTCCATCTAAAGGACTTTTCAATGAATCAATATCTAACTCTCACCATAATTACTAATGATCGTTCTGGCGTAGTCGAAAAAATTGCTACAGTAATTTTATCCAACCAAGGAAGCTGGCTAGAAAGCAACATGTCGAGATTAGCTGGTAAATTTGCTGGAATTCTTTTAATTACAATCCCTAAGTACAATCAATCTAATCTGTTAAAAGAACTCCAAGAGCTTGATTCTCAGGGCATTAAGGTTGTCGCAGAACCAACTTATATTAATGATCAAGAAATCAGTGAACATTACCTACTTACACTAGTTGGAAATGATAGGCCTGGCATCATAGATGAGCTCTCATCAATACTTTCTCGACTAAAAATAAATGTAGAAGAATTATGCACAAACTGTGAGGATGCGCCTATGAGCTCAGAGTTACTGTTTAGAGCTTCTGCGGTTATCAGTATTGCAAACCAAAATAATAAGCCAAAAGTTACTAGCGCAATAATTCAGCATGAATTAGAGTCACTATCTGATGATTTAATCATTGAGTTAGAGATACTTGAAGATTGAACTGTTTTTTGTGATTAGTCACAAATATTTTTCTGATTTTCACTACTAATCTCTCTTCACGTATAATACAACAACAAATCAAGGTAATATGTTTTTTCTGTTTTTCAATCTCAAGTTGTTTTCAGCATAACACTGAAAACCATATCTTATTATTAACGATATAATTGCACTGATTATGCTAAATATAGTTTTATTTGAACCTGAAATTCCACCTAATACTGGTAATATAATTAGACTCTGCGCTAATACAGGTTTTGCGCTTCACTTAATTGAGCCACTAGGATTTGATCTTGACGACAAACGTCTCAGACGAGCAGGGCTAGATTATAGGGAATGGCAGGAGATGAAGATCCATAATAACTGGGCTAGATTCATAGAAAATGAAACACCTGGAAGAATATTTGCAGTCAGCACAAAAGGTACTATGTTCTATACAGATGTGAGATTTGTAGCTGGCGATACTTTAGTGTTTGGCCCAGAAACTAGGGGTCTTTCAAAAGACTTTCGCAAGGCTCTTCCATCCAATCAGATACTTCGAATTCCGATGCAACAAAAGAGCAGAAGCCTGAACTTATCAAACTCAGCTGCATTAGTTGCTTATGAGGCATGGCGCCAATTAAGCTTTGAGGGTGGTTCCTGAAAAGTTCATACAAAGGAGAGCTATGACTAACTCACTGAAAAATAACATCTCAAAAAGAAAAAACTGTATATCCGTTGGTTTATTTTATGGCACATCCACCTGCTATACAGAAATTGTGGCTGAAAAAATTGCAGCCGAACTAAGTAGCTGTGACGATGAAAAGATCGTAGTGGATCTCTATAATATAATAGATGAACCCATCTCATCCATGGAGTCATATGAATATCTTATTATGGGTATACCTACATGGGATTATGGCGAACTTCAAGAGGACTGGGAAAAGGTCTGGGAAAATATAGACCTACTAAATTTAAATGGTAAAACTGTTGCATTATTCGGTTTAGGCGACCAGATGGGCTACCCAGACTGGTTTTTAGATGCTATGGGCTACTTGTGTGCAAAGATTTCTACTCAAGGAGCAAAAACTATTGGTTATTGGCCTGTATCAGGTTTCGAATTCAACGAATCAAAAGCTTTAACTGCAGATCAAAAGTACTTTGTTGGTCTAGCTATTGATGATGCAAACGAGTTTGATCTCACAGATGAACGTATTTCAAGCTGGTGCAAACAGATTCGCAAAGAGTTTAAGTGTGAGTCAAATCTTCATCAATTAATTGAGGGCTAATTTTGCCTAAGCAAAAAGTCTTGAAATCAAAAAAAACTTTAATCTCTGAAGCAAAAGTAACATGGGATGAAGACTCAAGACCTAGATCTTTTGTATTTGACGACTATTACTTGGATGACACTGTAGGAACTAAAAATAGACAACATGCCTTTCTTGAAAAAGATACCCTTACAGAAAGATGGAATTGTAATAAAAATTTAACATGCACTATTGGTGAAACAGGTTTTGGTGCTGGTTTGAATTTCTTAATTACAGCAGAAGCATGGTTAAAAAGCTGTAGCAATAAAAAGAAACAAGAAGTTCTTAACTTTGTTTCTGTTGAAAATTCACCTCTACCAAAAAAAGATTTAATTCGTATTTTATCTCTAGTGCCAGAACTCTCTGAATTATCAAAAGAACTGATTGATGGCTATCCACCAGCGATTTCTGGAATCCATAAAATATACTTAAGTAATAAAAGTATCATCTTAACTTTAATGTATGGCGATGCATGCGATATGTTTTCATCAGTCAAAAATAGCGATCACCCATTTTTTGAACGATCAAATAATCCTGTTTTCGATGCGTGGTTTTTAGATGGATTTTCCCCAAAAAATAATCCAAGTATGTGGTCAAGCAACCTATTTGAAGTGATAGCTGACTTAAGTTACCCCGGTACAATTTTTTCTGCGTCAACCTCTGAACATAATATATGCAAAAAACTTGCTCGCGTTGGATTTTCTACTAAAGTAAGAAATGGCAATGCTAAAAGAGATGGGAGCATTTATGGAGTATTTGTTAAGCCGGTTTCTCGGAATAGGATAGCAGAAGACTGGGAGTCCACTTTATTCAATTCTCTATATAGTGCTCCCTGGTATTTGACGCCAGAAATAAAAAAACCAACGGAGGCTATTGTTATAGGGGGAGGAATAGCTGGCTGTTGCAGTGCTAGAGCCTTAGCAGAAAGAGGTATTTCCGTAACCCTCATAGAGCGGCATCAGGAAATAGGTCAAGAAGCCTCTGGAAACTCGCAGGGGATACTATACCCAAAACTTTCAACAAGTATTTCAGATATTTCACGTTTTGGAATTTCTGCTTTAATTTCTGCAAGTAAGTTTTATAGTGATCTTTTAGATAACGATAAACTAAAAGTCCTTGGAGATAGATGTGGTGTTGTTGTTTTACCTAAGAACTTAAAAGATAGGTTAAATTTTGAACACATCGCCTCACTATATTCTGATGATTTCGTTCAACTTCTTAAAAATAAGCAGCTTGATAACCAAGTCGGTTTATCACTGACGCATCGATTTGGATTATTTTTTCCCCAACTTGGATGGATATCTCCTCCAGAGGCATGCCATTCTTTAGTTAAACACTCTTTGATCTCTATAAGTAATGCAGAAGTTAAAGAAATAAATCTAGAGGATGCTACAGATGCATCAGGTCGATCCTGGAAAGTGATGGATGATATGAAAAAAGTTATAGCGACTGCACCGATCATAGTAATAGCATCTGCATATAATAGCGGAATATTTCATCAGACTAATCATCTGCCCTTAAACAGAGTGCGAGGGCAAACTACCGCAGTTCCTCCAACTGAAAAAACTTCTCACCTCAAGACTATTCTTTGCGGTAAAAGTTATATTCTTCCAATATTCAAAGGGACTCAAACGCTCGGAGCAACATATAATCCAAATGAAGTTGGAATGACTAACCGCATAAAAGACCATAAAGAAAATATTAGCCGGCTAAGCGCTGTAGACCTCTCACTGACAAGAGATTTTAAAAAAATAGATATGGAAGAGCTTGGTGGAAGAACATCATTCAGATGCACAACGCCTGACTTTTTGCCTATTGCTGGACCGGCACCAAAACTAAAAGACTACATAGAAGATTATAAGTTTATGAGACAAAATGCCCGTGCACATATTCCTGTTCCAGGGTCCTCATGGGAAGGCTTATACCTAAATACTGGTCATGGCTCAAGAGGTCTGAGTTATGCACCAATGTGTGCTGAACTTGTTGCAAGCCAAATATGCAACGAGGTTCCTCCCCTAGAGTTAGACTTAAGACAAGCATTGCATCCAGGTCGATTTATTATTAGGGATATTAAACGAAATAAACTATAAATTAACTCCTCCAGCAAAAATAGCTAGATGACTGCTCCACATGTAGAATACTTACGTGATAATACTATTCATTTTTAAGGCCTAACATGAACACAAATTCAAATACAACAGGGTGTTCTACCTTTGAGTTTTTACGAACAAAACGCATTGATTCTTTAGATATCGAGATATCAGAGTTTCGGCATAAAAAAACAGGAGCCCAGCACATACACATAGCAGCAAAAAATACTGAAAATGTTTTTTTAGTAGCGCTGAGGACAGTACCCACAGACTCCACTGGTATTGCTCATGTTCTAGAACATACAGCACTATGTGGTAGCGAAAAATACCGAGTACGCGATCCATTTTTTATGATGATTCGTCGATCTTTAAATACCTTCATGAATGCATTCACTAGTTCCGATTGGACAGCATACCCATTTGCAAGCCAAAATAAGAAAGACTTTAATAATTTACTAGATGTATATCTGGATGCTGTCTTTTTTTCTCGGTTAGATGAACTAGATTTTGCACAAGAAGGTCACCGTATTGAATTTCAAGACCCTGAAAACACTAAATCAGATCTTGTGTTTAAAGGTGTTGTCTTTAACGAAATGAAGGGGGCCATGAGTTCTATCACTTCAACTTTATGGCAAACTTTATGTAAGCACCTTTATCCAACCACTACTTATCGTTTCAATAGTGGCGGAGATCCTGCATGTATTCCAGATCTCACTCATTATGAACTGAAAGAATTTTACAAAACTCACTATCATCCGTCTAACGCTATATTTATGACCTTCGGCGATATCTCTGTGAGCGAACTTCAGGATCAGTTTGAAAAAAAGGTATTGCATAGATTTGAAGCTCTAAACACAAATATATCTGTTCCGAATGAAAAACGCTTTTTAAAACCTCTAGCTATCCAAGAAAATTACGCGCTAGATAAAGAAGAAAACGCAGAAAAAAAGACTCATATAATCATGAGCTGGCTTCTTGGAAATACTACTAATCTTCAAGAAAATTTAGAAGCTCAGTTACTGTCTAGTGTCTTATTAGACAATAGCGCCTCACCATTGCAGCAAGCGCTTGAAAAAACTAATTTAGGAACATCACCCTCCCCTTTATGTGGTCTTGATGATTCACAACGAGAACTTTGTTTTGTTTGCGGTATAGAAGGCAGCGAAAAAGAGAACGCTAACGCACTAGAAAAGCTGGTTATGGGTGTGCTAGAAAATGTCGCAAAAAATGGTATACCCCAAAAAGAAGTGGAAGCCTCGCTTCACCAGCTAGAGCTCAGTCAACGTGAAATTGGTGGAGATAGCTACCCTTATGGATTACAGCTTATATTAACAGCCCTCACAAATGCCACGCATAGAGGCGATCCAATTGCTTTGCTAGATATCGATCCAGTTTTAAAAGACTTACAAAATAATATACAAGATCCAAATTTTATCAAACAGCTCGCTCGTCGACTACTTTTAAAAAATAAACATAGAGTGAGACTTACATTAGTGCCTGATACCGAATTAACTACAATAAGGAATACTGATGAAGCAAATCGATTAGAGGCTATAAAAAATAGCTTAGACGAAAACGGCAAACAGGACTTAGTTGATAAATCATTGAAACTCAAAAAACGTCAGCAGAAAAAAGATGATGACTCAATACTACCTAAAGTTGGATTAGAAGATATACCGGAGGAAATATCAAAGCCACCTTCTCCAGTTACTCATAAAGGATCGGCTTACCTAAGTGTTTATGACGCTGGGACCAACGGTCTCGTCTATCAACAAACAGTCGTCGATCTTCCAAGACTGACAGAGAAGCAAATAAATATTCTGCCGATCTACAGCAACGGCCTAACAGAGTTGGGAATTGGAAAAAAAGGGTACCTGGATACGCAGAGATGGCAGTCTCAAATCAGCGGTGGAGTCAATAGTTTTATAAGCGCTAAAGGACTCCCAGATAATGCAGAATTGCTATCAGGGCATTTGACTCTATCAACTAAAGGTTTAGTAAAAAATCAAGGTGAATTAGCGGAATTAATGCAGACCACTTTGGAACAGCCTAGATTTGATGAGTACTCTCGGATAAGAGAACTGATCGAACAAAATCAGGCACGGCAAGAAGCAGCTATTACTGGAATTGGACAAAGATTAGCCATGACGGCAGCCTCACGTGGGTCGACTTCAGGAGGAAAACTGGCTCATCAATGGAGTGGTCTTGGATCAATCTCATACACTAAAAAATTGAACAGCTCGTTAGCAAAAAAACAACATCTTATCGATTTAGGTGATCAATTATCCGAACTCCATCAGCTTATATTATCAGCACCAAGAAGGCACCTAGTCATAGCTGAAGCTGGTAGACTTGATGATGCTTTAATAAGTAATAAATTTTATAAGGAATTAAATGATGAAAAATATGTAGCTTTTAACCCTCATCATTCGACTCATCGTGTCTTAGAGTTTTGGAAATTAAATACACCAGTAAATTTTTGTGCTAAATCTTACCCAACAGTTTCTATAGCTCACAAGGATGCAGCACCTCTTAGCGTGTTGGGTGAGTTCCTTCGCAATGGTTATCTACATAGGACTATAAGAGAGCAAGGGGGGGCATATGGAGGAGGCGCTTTACAAGATAGCGGTATCGCTTCCTTTAAATTTTTTTCTTATAGAGATCCCCGTCTCAAAGAAACTTTAGACGACTTCGATTGCTCATTAAGCTGGATGCAAACTGAGAAACATGACCAAAGTCAGGTGGAGGAAGCAATTCTTGGGATAATAAGCTCTATCGACAAGCCATCATCACCTGCTGGCGAGGTAATACAGACTTTTCATGCTGAACTTTACGGTAGAAAACAAGAAGTTTTAAAAATCTTTAGAGATCGGGTGAGAGAGGTATCATTGGATGACTTAAAAAGAGTTGCTAGCAAATACCTGATCGAAGAAAATTCTAACGTCGCGGTAGTCAGCAACAAACAGAGCTCCTCCATTGCTGGCAACCTTAATCTTTCTTTGATGGATCTTTAAGGTGCCATAAATGTTCCATATAAATATAGAGCCAAGATTTTCAGAGACAGATCTTTTAGGTCATGTAAATAATACTGCTTTTCCAGTGTGGTTTGAAGTTGCTAGGCAAGATGTCTTCAAATTAGTTCACCCAAAACTTTCTGGTAGCGACTGGCCGATGATCGTTGCACATATTGATGTAGACTTTATTCGCCAAACTGAATATGGGAATAACGTAAAAATTAGCTCCTATGTTTCAGAAATTGGTGAAAAGTCGTTTGTTATTGCCCATGAGGCATACCAAAATGATTCACTAGTCGCTAAAGGTAAAGCTGTTTTAGTCTGGTTCAATTATACTCGACAGAGTAGCGATATTGTACCCCAAAAAATTCGTATGCTTCTCGAACAACACAGACGCTCTTAACCACAAAAAAAATACTATGTTTCTCCCTAAAAAATCTGTAATAAATTTTTCAAATTTTATTGATTCTATTTCTGAAGGCGCTCTGTCCTCTTGGGCTAAAATTCTTCCAGATCAAATTAAAGCAACCATGTCAGTAAAAAGATGGGGGGATATGCCTAAATGGGACATAGTTATCAATAGTTTACCTCAAGTGAGTTCTACCAAAATAGACCTTAAAAATGGAGTGCTAATAGGCCATCACAATGACTGCAACACAGTGGAAAGAGATTTTTTAAAAAATAAGCTCATGGGTCTACATCCTTGGAGAAAAGGTCCCTTTTTTCTATATGGACTAAATATTAATACAGAATGGCGTTCAGATTGGAAATGGGATCGTGTACTTCCACACATATCATCACTTGAAGATCGAATAGTGCTTGATGTAGGATGCGGAAACGGTTATCACTGTTTGCGGATGCTAGGGGAAGGGGCCAGCAGAGTCATAGGCATTGATCCCTCTGTGAAATTTGTTTACCAATTTTATGCTATCAAACATTTTATTAATCAGCGTTCACGGTGCATGAAAGAAAATTATCAAATCCCAGTTGATGTATTGCCTGTTTCAGTCGAAAGTCTTCCAGACGGATTGAGATCTTTTGATACGGTTTTTTCTATGGGGGTTATTTATCACCGTCGATCTCCGATTGAGCACTTAACTAAATTAAGAAGTCTAATTCGACCAGGAGGCCAACTCGTTCTTGAAACGCTAATAATAGATGTTGGTCAAGGGGATGAGCTTAAACCAAAGGATCGTTATGCCAAAATGGCTAATGTCTGGTCAATTCCTAGTACAAAAACTATGCTTGCTTGGATGGAAAAAAGTAAATTTAAAAATTGTCGGTTAGTTGACATCTCTGAAACAAGTTCCGAAGAACAGAGGGCTTCAGATTGGATGAAGTTTGAATCTCTAGTAGATTTTTTAGACCCAACTAATCCGAAACTAACAATAGAGGGCCACCCCGCGCCAATTAGGGCAATATTTGTAGCAGAGGTATGAATATATAATTAACGGCTAATCCTGAAGCTCTTTAAAATTGGTTGTTAGGTCAAAATGAGAATGTATTTGATAACACCAACGATTAAGGCGCTCAGAAGATAATTCTGGTTGTTGATCCTCATCCAAGGCCAACCCTACAAATTTTTTTTCAGTACTATTTTCTAAAATTATCTCAGCTTTTGAAGCAACATAATCATAGCCATCAATGGGCCAATATCCTACTATATTATCTGCGGTCTTACTGACTATGTCATAGAGCATACCCATCGCATCTAGAAAGAAATCAGCATAACCAAATTGATCCCCAAGCCCAACAAATGCAACAGTTTTTCCAGAAAAATCGATTTCTTTTACATCATCCCAGAATTCCTCCCAATCTGATTGAATTTGCCCAAAATCCCATGTAGGTATACCAAGAATCAATTGCTCATATTCAAGGAAGTCGAGCTGTCGAACTTCTCCGACATCATAAATATCGACTACATCTTCTCCAAGTCTCCGAGCAATACGATATGCAGTAGATTCAGTATTTCCATCATCACTTCCAAAAAAAATTGCAATTTTTTTCACTATTCTCTCAATGCCTTATATTTAAAAAAAATGGTTAATCTGTAGCTCAATATAGTCATCGTGGCTTTGGGTGAAAGATGTTTCGCCAATCTGCGAGTTAGTGATTATTTTAACCTCCAGCGCTAACGAAATATTTTCACTTAAACGCGTTTTTGCCTCAACACTATAAAAACTTTCTGACGTTTTTTTGTCAACAATGATTCCGGCTAGGAATGATCCGTCATTCATATTATTCGAAGTCCATCTGGAGCCCACAAAAATATCATTATCTGCGGTGGTGGCTATCTCGCTAGAGGAGCGATCGTCATACTGGTACTCTAAAAGCACCCCTATATCACTTGTACCATTAAAAACCTGATAAAAGGTGTACTCTAAGCCAGCTACACTGCCGAAGATAGCATCTCTATATCCATCTCTATAGAAAGATTCTAACTTCCAAAGCCATGAAGATCTAGTATATTGGATATCAAATCCAATTTGTTCAATTTGATCATAATGGAGAACTAAGTCTGAACTATCTGCTTCTATTACACCGCGTGGGTCACGACTTGTACCGTCGAAATAGTATATTCCAAGGTCTACCCCTCCAAAGAAATGACTATATCTGATAGCAAAATCTAAGTTCTTTCTTTTACTTGAGGATTGGTATTTAGCATTGTCAAAATTTATAGCGTATTGACCTCGAAAACGACCATTTTTCCCAGAAAAATTTCTTTCCCGAAAATAAGGTAATAGGTAAAGATCCAGTAAGCCCCAGTCTTTTTGAAATGCCAAGCTTAACATCGGCTGTCCAAGCTTGTCCTCTTGATCAATACTTTCGACTAGATCTGTCTGATTAATAATATCAATAATGTGTGCAGACTCAGTAACACCCCAAAATACCTTATTGACCCCCAGAAGAATCTCTATGTCTTCACTTTGATAGGCCCAAAAAGCCTCTCTTAAGTCAAAATGCGAGCGTTTTTTATCGTTTTCATCCCATCGAGCGAAAGGTATAAAAGATATACGCTGGTTATTATCATTACTACGCCAGCGAATCTCTAATTCACTAGAAAATGAAAACTCAGCATCACTAGTATTCTGATCTAACCATAGCGCGTCTTGTGTAAACCCACGAAGCTGTAATGAAATATTACCACTAATATCCAAGGGGTTATCAATAGCAGCATTGCTAAGTGGTGCTACAAAAAGCATCCAAATTAAGAAAAGTCTAAAAATTTGTGTGTATGAAATGAGCTGCAATAAAACTACCTCAACTTAGAGAGTCGACCTTTAACAAAATCACTACCGATCAAACCAACTTTAAATTTATATTGACCATATACCAAATCACTACTTTTATTAGTCTGCATATTCTTCATTTTCAATCGGTGCGGCCGCCAATACTTTTTGTTATAAAGGCGATAATCCTCAAGAATTAATTGCTTGAGAAAACTTCCTTTGCGGTCATAGAACTGAATTTTACGTAACTGATAGGTTGAGTTATCAACCCATGCTATTTGTTTTTGGTATCCAGAGTTTTCGTAAAGAGGAATTCGTTCGATTACATCACACACTAACTCCTCACATGGCTCTTCTCTAATGTAGGTATATCTGAATTTATTTAATTCACTAGCTGTAAAGTCTTCAAAAGCGAATTCAGAGCCAACGAATGGGCCAGATTTATTTCTCGAGGATATTCTTTTTATTCTCTTCAAAGCAGGAAGATAAAGCCACTGATCATCTGGATCTAACATCTTTGCATGCGATAGTAATGCAGTGCCTTCTATATCTTTCGGGGTTCTAAATAAAATTAAACTCTTGTCGCCGATAGATTCATCGGGAATTTCAAGTGTTGTAAATCTGAGTGTTCTAGATGCCTGCTTACCCGCTGAATTTCGTAAAATCATCGTCATTTCAACTTCACTATCTGAAAAGCCTCGGTCAGATCGATCAGATCTTGCTGCTAGATCAAAACCTTTTGTACTCAGCATTTCCCCTTGTGCTCTGTTGAAGTCGAGCTGACAAAGAAATAATGCAATGACAATAAAGATACTTTTAAGGCCTAAATTACATTTATAGTTATAGTTCAATTTTCACTTTCCTTTATAGGCTAAGTCTACTTGATAGCATCGAGACTGATTTTTTGATTCTCTGGCACAGTTTTCTTGTCGAGGGCTAATAAAAGTGCAGGCAACAGCAAAAAATCAAGCAATAATGCGAATAATACTGAAAAAATTGTCATCAATCCAAGATCAACATTCATCTTGAAGGCTGAAGTTGTTAAAACAAGGAAGCCGCACGTCAGAATAACTGTATTTACAACAATGGCCATACCAACATTAGAAAATGCATAACGAATAGACTCCTCTATCGAAAGACCTTTTTCATTTTTAGCACGCGCGTATTTAGATAGAAAATGTACAGTGTCATCGACGATGATACCCAAAGAAATAGAGGCAACTGTGGCAACAGAAAACCCAACTTCACCATATAGTAGCGCCCAGGCACCAAAAGTCATTAGGAGTGGCAGGCCATTAGGTACCATACTCAGAAATCCTAGCCTAACACTTCTCAGAGCGACAATCATAATTAGTGCTATAGCTAAAATTGCGCCAATGGTACCTGATATCATATTTTGAATATTTCGATCTGTGATATAAGTAAACATAACCTGAGCACTAGTAGGCTGGGAAAACATGTAGTCTGGCCAATTTTTTTTCATCCATCGGCGTGTATTCTCTAGAAATACTTTAGTTTCGCTTGTGCTAGCTTTTTGAAGCATAGCTGTGACTCGTGTTGCAGACTTATCAATATTAATACGATCATTCAAATCCAACCCATATGGCAAAGATAGCTCATACAATAAAAGATATTGTGCAGATAGCTCACGATCATCAGGTATACGATAAAAACTATTATCATCCCCATGCATATTTTTATTTAAGCGCTTCATGACATCAGTGATGGAATATACATGTAAAACTTCTTGCTGCTTACTTAAAAAATTAGTGAATTCCTCAAGATGATTTAAGTACTCGGGCTCACTTATACCTCCAGAATTTAACGCGGGAACAGAAAATTCAATAGGATAGAGACCAAAATTCTTTAATGCCCGATCAGAATCTCTCCTAAATTCAATGCGCTCATCAAAATATTCAACCCACTGATCATTAAAAGATATTGTTGGAATAAATCCAGAAAAAACAACTACTAACAGACATAATGCTATAAGTATTTTACGTGAATTTAGAATCACATAGTCCGCTAATAAACGCAGCATTTTTTGCGACCACTCTTTTTTTTCAGTTGGCTTAATTTTAACTGGCAATAAACTTATCATTGCAGGAAGCAATGTGATGGAAAGTAGCCACGCACCAAGGATGCCTGCAGAAGTTATATTTCCTAAATGCCAAAATGGTGGAGAATCAGAGAAGTTGAGTGCAAGAAACCCAACAATCGTAGTAATTGATGTGATGGTCACTGGTAGAAAATTAACTCGTCCAGCCTCTAATATTGCTTCATATTTTGAATGCCCCTCTCGCATAAGACTGCGAAACGAGATTAAAATATGGATGGAATCGGCTACTGCTAGGGTGAGTATAACCGTAGATGCACTCATAGATATTGGTGTTAATTTTACGCCAAAAAAACCGGCTACCCCCATACCTATAATGGTAGAAATCGCTACAACCAGAAAAATTACAACAGTTCCAGCAAGAAATCTTAATATCAACCAAGATATTAGAAGTATTACACAAAACATTAAAGGTGTGAGACTTCCAGCATCATGAAGTCCAACTTCCGAGAAGGCATTATTAAGCATTGATACCCCTGTAAGATGGATAGCTATCTCAGGAAACTTATTTTTTATTTGCTCACGAAGGCTTCGTGCTGCAGAAACGGCTTGAGGAACTTCCAATAAGCTCATATCTGGGTATTGAAGCACAACATTGACTGCTGTGACGTCGGCCGCTTTTGTAACTAAGTTATTTAGCAGCAAAGGTTCATCTAAGGCAATTTTTTTTCGGATAGACAGTTCAGACTGAGATAGACTTTCTGCCTTCAAAACAAGATCATCGACTATAAGATCGTCAACTATTGCTTTGGTATATTGAAAGTTAGTAACTGAATCTACCCTAATTGCATAAGGTATTTGCCATGCTTGAGCAGTAAGCTCCTCCACAGCAGACAAAATCCTATTGTTAAATACTTCGCCTCCTTTATTTTTTTCTACAGGCTCGACAACAAATAAAATATTATCATTTTTTGTATATGTAGACTGCAGGTCTTCAAAAGCAGCAAGTTCTGGATTTTCGTTAGAAAAGAAGACACGATAATTAGAGGAGAACTCTAAATTAGACATTCCTTTGACAAAAAGGGCTGTAATAAGTAAAGCTGAGAAGAGAACGATCCAGCGGTACCTGATTGCACGCCTTGTCAATCGTAACGAGAACTCGTCTATTGCTCCAAAATCACGATTCATTGCCCTTGACCGCCCTTAATTAAATAGCTTGTAAGTGGTGGTTGATAGAAAGAGTAGTTTTGAATAAATGGCGCACCCGGAAGGATTCGAACCTTCGACCGCTCGGTTCGAAGCCGAGTACTCTATCCAGCTGAGCTACGGGTGCAATAAATTTAAAAATAACTACTGTTTAATATTTTATACCAAGAAACATATGGATCATACTAAACTTAGGTTGATAGATGATGGTTCAGAAGTTGCTTGCATAGTAAAATTAGAATAAAAACTTACAGCAACCGTAAAGTTTGTATTAGAAATGGCGCACTCGGAAGGATTCGAACCTTCGACCGCTCGGTTCGTAGCCGAGTACTCTATCCAGCTGAGCTACGAGTGCATCAAGGGCGCGTAATATAAGAAAGTGGAGCTTTTTAGTCAAGCTGAAAAAGTATGATTTAAGTAATTAAGTCTTTTGATTTGGTATTGGATCTATTGGTCACGTTATTAACACGCAATTGTGTGTGTGAAAAGATTGGAGCAATAAAAAAGGCCCTCACGGGCCTTTTTTATTGCTTTATAATAAATTATCTATCTTCACTGAAGATAAACTTAGGTTTAAAGATATTAGCCATTGCGGGCATTAGGAACAATGCACTGAATGCCGATACCGCCAACCAAATACCAATCAACATACCCATTTCCGCCTGAAAGCGAAGTGATGAGTATAGCCAAACAGCTACGCTCGCAATCAATACAAAGGCGGTAACTAACACACCACGGCCTGCGCAATGAAGCGCCAAGGATATTGATTCAAGCACAGACTTACCTGAATCGAACTCCATCTTCATACGATCACAGATATACAGTGCGTAATCTACACCAAGACCAATACCTAAAGCTGCTACAGGAACAGTATTAATATTCATCCCGATGTTCTGCCATGCCATGAATGCAAAGGTAACCATGTTAGCTAAAACAACTGGGACCATGAAGAACATACCTGCAATGCTTGAACGGTATACAAGGATACACATCATTACCAATATAAATAACGCAAGTGCGATTGATTGAATCTGACCAGACAAGATCACTTCGTTTACTGCGGCAATCACACCGATTGTACCCCCAGCTAATGCTATATTGACATCAGGATGTGCTGCTTGGAATTTTTTAACCCTCGCAACTGCTGTTTGAATAGTAGGGCCCTGACGATCTGCAAAGAACATAGTAATCGATGCATTCATACGGTTAACATCCGTAAAACGGTTTAGATCTCCCGGTTCGGCTGCTCTTTCATACATATAAATTAACTCAGCGTTATTCGTTGTGGTAGAACCAAGCTCAGTATATCTAAAGTTACCTTCACGAAGCGTCTCGTTAACAGATGGCAAAATATCAGATAAGGAAATACTACCGCCTATTTCATCCTGTTGCTCCATATAGCGCTGGAATCGTAACATTGTATCAAGAACATGAACATTTTTGATCTGGTTTTTTTCTTCGCGGCCAACAACAACAAACATCCTATCGGCTCCAGGGAACTGCGTATTAATAGCAGTAGAGTCCGCGTTATAAAGGGCATCTGGCCATAATATAGGAGAACCAGGATTTGCATCACCGATCGTTAAGTCAACGGCACGATAACTACATCCAATAAATATTACTGCTGCAATAGTAACGACAACATATCTAGCTCTCGTTGAAGCAACAGTCACACATAAATTAAGGAATGGACGAATTACTAATTTGTCCAAATTTAACGGATGTGCATATGCTTTTGGTTTCTTTACGTATGACAGCAAAATAGGTGTTACAACAATAGAGCTTACTGCAACTGTTGCCACCCAAACTACAGCAAGTACTACTAACTTCTGAAGAAGGGGTATTGGGCTGATTGCAACAACTGTTACACAACCAGCGTCTGTTCCTATTCCTAATAAACCTGGTCTTAGAAGATCTTTAAGGGTTACCTTTGCTGCAGAATAAGAGTCTGGGTTATCCCCCTGATGCTCAATTTCTTCATGAAAACGAGTGATCATTTGCACTGAGTGTGAGACTGCCCTTGCTGTGATAAGCATAGCAACCACCACAACCAAAGGATCGAAATGTATTCCTACAAGTTTAGCGACACCTAAAGCCCAGGTAGCACTAATAGCACCAGCTAAGAGAGGAAGAATCGTCCCGCGCCATGTTCTATTGATTAAAAATAATAAGACTAAGAAAATTAATCCAGCGTATGTAACTAACTCCATAGTCTCAGGTAGGAAGTGATCTACCCAACCATAAAGAATGGGATTTCCTACTAGAGATATATCTACTGCATCATTATCTAACCGTTGAACAAGCTCATATGCCTGCTTATACACTAGATTTGGATCAAGCAGGCTATCGAAAAAGTCGACTGTTATAAGTGTTGCTGTTAAGTCTTTTGATACATAAGGACCATAAACGAGTGGGCTACGGAGGATAGCTTCTTTGATACGATCAATGTCTGCCTGACTTTCCGGAAGATTAGGCCACATATAAGGGAAACTTTGAATTCCCTCAGTAGATGCACGTACTTCTTTGAGTTTTTTACCTGCGATAGAGAAGATTTGAAATTCATTAATCGCATCAATCTTATACAAACCATTGGTTAATCCATGAATCTGCTCAAGAACAGGCATTTGAAATATATCGCCTTTCGTTGATTGAATCATGAAGGTGATAATACTCGTACCTCCAAAGGTTTTCTTAAACTCTTCATGAACCTTGATATATGGATGACTTCCAGGCTGAAGATCCTCAAAGACAGTCTTTACGTCTATACGTACTGCAAAAGTAGCAAGAACAGCAGTTATGGCAAGCACAACTAATAAAACTTTTTTCCTTTGCTCAATACAGAAAAGTGCAAATTTCTCTAACATTCTATTCTCCAACAATCCAATTTAGCCCTAAAAATTAAATAGGCTTAACGTTAATTATTATTATTCGTGTAAAAGGGTCCACTCACGGGTTTTCAAGTCTAATGAGCCTACCGTTGCGCCGACTGCTAGGCCTTTACCGTCAATAATGACCATCTCCGAGTGAGAGGTGTAGTCTGTGGTAGATATATTCATTGGCTCAAAATTATTGAGGTCACTAGTAAATGTCATCCATTTACCTTTGTTCCCAATAGCAACCCAACGATTGATTGCATCAGACCACTGAACATCCATCATATGCTCGGTCATACCAGATTCTTTTGGAGATATATATGTCCATGTCTCTCCACCGTTTGAAGTACTGACGGTAACACCCGCGAGTCCAACAATGGTTATCTCGTTATCATTTCTGGCATCAATTGCACCAAAACTATTCGGACTATCAGACTGGATTTCTTCCCATTCAACTCCGTCATCACGGGAAATAAATATGCGGCCAAATTCTGCTGCAACATAGTATGTTCCGTTAGGAGTTTTTACTACGTCATTCATGAAAATGTCGTCTAGCTCACAACCACATTCAGATTTGAGTCTAGACCAAGTCATTCCGTAGTCTTTAGAGCGTAAAACTGCACCCATCTCACCAACTGTGACAGCTTCACCACCAGCGTATGTGTGCACTTTAAGTAATTTGTTAGCTATGTCAGATTTAGGCGAATCAACCTCAACCCAGGTATCTCCTCCATTTTCTGTCACAACAATAACGCCGTCGTTTCCGACTGCGACTGCACGATTAGGTTCATCTTTCCATGCAGAAATGTCTTGGAAGTGAACCATAGTATTAGATTCTTGTTTTTTCCAAGAAATCCCACCATCGCTACTCGAAAGCATTAGTCCATAGTTGCCTGCGGCAAGCCATTTATCGTCACCCTGATTGGTGAGGCCATATACTCTATCTCGTATGTTAATAGCAGCTGGAACTACTTCGTTAATAATAACTGTGGGCTTTACGAACAAACCTGCATATAGCAGTGTTCCTACAATTGCCCAAGGCAAAATTCCTACAATTGTGAGTATAACCTTGTGAAAACCGGTTTTCTCGTTTACAGCAGCGTTCATAACTCCCCCATAAAAATAAACAGATATGGCATTCTGATGACACCAAATAATCTTATGATACTAATTTTTATTATATTGTAGTTCTTTTAGCTTAAAAAAAATCCCGGGAGGAACTATTAGTATACTGCAACTAATAGTTCCTCCACGGAATGGTCTAGATTGGTATTAACGCGCTAACTGAATAAGTGTTTTCAGTGTTACGTCTTCCTCTTGCACAGAGTCAGGGTTAGCTTTCATGTTAGAAGACCAAGTTGTTGAGAACTCAGCTTTCCAATCAATGATGTGACCAACAACTGGCATCAATGCTTGGTAACCGTCATCGCCATAATCGATACGATTTTGGAAGATGAAAGTTTTCCAGAACTTACCGTTTTTATCGTATGCTTCACCCAGGTAAGGCCGTGGGTAATCCATTTCCATATAAACGATTTTCTTGCTGTACGGATGCTCATCAGGAGGTGTTCCCTCAATAACATAAACTTCACGTGGTTCCCATTGAACTTGTTCGTTAGGGAAGAAGTGAGGAGGAGTATCCATATCTACTGCTGGGAATTCCTTAATAGTATTTTTAAATGCAAGGTCAACAGTAACTAATGGAGCATGAGCAATAGCCCAGATCCAACGCTTACCAGTCAACGTAACACTTTTATACTTAGTAGGAACTGCATCCCAGATATCCCAGTCATCATACAACTGAACTGTTCCACCAATTGGATCCATCCATGCGTTACCTGAAAGACGACGTGCACGACGCACAGACTTTAGATATGCATATACATCATCAGGCTTCTGAGATGTTGGATCGTTATAGCGTACAGAAAAGATTCCGATGCCTTTAATATCTTGCGGATAAATCGCAACAAGTACAGTTTTTTGCAGGATATCGCCCTTACCTTCAGATACTGGACCACCGTCTAAACGGCCTTCCATGTAGTAACGACGTGCCCACCAACGCTGAATACGCTCCATACCTGTATTGGCATCCAAGAACACCCAAGAGATGTGACGTAGATCCATTGTTGCACCATAAGTAGGTGAACGTAGGTTCCAGATTAGTTTACAACCTGCAGCAGGATCATCCATGCTTACTTTTTGAGGATCAAAGAACATACCAGCTTTCCAGCCGCTAACAACTCCACAGTTACTACCATTTGCAGGAGCGCCATAAACAACATCGGCTGCACCATCTATAGTAGCTTGCATGTACTTAGGATCCATTTCAATGAACTCTGAATGACGAGTGTTAATCATTAGAGCTTTGTTACGAATCATCCATTCAACATTCTCAGTAATCATGCTACCAACTGTTTTGCCCTCAAAGCAAAGTCCAGTTACTGCATCTAAGTTTGAGTTTTGGATAATTGTTCCTGCTTCCATAGCATCACCGGTACAACCGCCTTCAGCTTCAATGGGAGAAGGACCGCCATCCCAGCGTCCTGCTGCTGGTGGCTCGCCGTAGAATAATGCATTTGGTTTGGAACCATCTGCAGTTTTAGCTACATAGCCTTTAGGCTTACTAGCATCATCCGCCCAGTCTGCTTTAGCGAAGGCTTGAGATGCCCCAACTAGCAGTCCTAGCGATACTACCGTAGTAGTAATTAGCTTCATATACATAATTATAACTCCAAGTTTTATTTTAGTGATGTTTGCACAACTCATACAATAGTACTCATCATGCAAACATACTCAAACGTACAACTTCTTAGAACTGCCTAGTTAACTTAAATACTAGTTGGTTATCACCACCAAAGTAGTCCATAAAGCCAGCGCTGTTTTCTCTCTTACCTAGAGCGAAGTCACCGCCTGGTGTTTGGCTAGCAGTACCAGTACCACCCTGACCACCAATATAGCCAGCACCATTTAAAGGTCCACAACTATTGGAACCATCGGTAGTATAGCCATTGAACGTACCTTTACAGGTTTTCTTGGTATCACCGTCGTTGAACCAAAGATCTGCTTCAACTTTTAGACGCCAATCATCACCCCAAACAAACTCTACAGCAGGTATAGCGAAACCGCCACCTTTAGTAATGTCAGTACCAGCCACGAATGACGGGTTAATGGTGTCACGATGGAAGTTCATCAACGTAAAGATAGTTAAGTAAGCAGTATGCTCTTTCTTTTGTGAACCAAAAGAAGCAAATTCTACTATTTCATCT